>ERZ1034807.9-NODE-9-length-62475-cov-9.918856_pt1 | contig 62475 bp, 109 predicted proteins | sample MGYA00520648_ERZ1034807 | MGnify/ENA primary metagenome ERZ1034807 (study PRJEB33766, sample SAMN09781684) | gut metagenome | biome: gut microbiome | host: Homo sapiens | place: Madagascar | study: EMG produced TPA metagenomics assembly of the PRJNA485056 data set...
TTTTTCTTTTTCTTCAACAAATTTCGATGCTATGGAAAAATTATTATCTTCATATCCAAAAAATGATTCAGCACCACCGATGCGTGATAAACCTCTTGTTGTATATTCATCAAGTGCTTTTTGATCGTTTGCCTTAATTAAGTCATCATACTCTTCAAGACTATATTTTACTTCAGATAACCATTCGTTTCTGTCTTGTATAAGTTTGTCAACATCAAAGATATTATTAGTACCAGTTAATTGTTTAATTCTCTTATCTGCTTCACGAATTTCTTCTTCTGTAGGTAATTGGTCTGCAAAATATCTGTCATTACCATGAAAGTCTTCATGAACAGTTAATTTCTCTTGTAACTGTTGTAGCTCTCTGATAATATTCTCTCTTTTTTCGATTTCAGCATTTAACTCTGATTCAGATTTGATTTGCTGTTCAATAGCAGTAGTAGAAGTCGATAAAATATTCGATTCTTGTGGAGTAGAAGTAATATCCGTAACTGCTTTTACAGTTTTTTCAGCTAGAGCTTGTGTTTCTTTTAATTCAGACTGAACTTTTTCTTGTGACTCGATAATAGAAGTTTCATTTAATGCCGTTGTTGCTTTATCTACAGAATTGGGTATTTCTATTCCAAGAATATTACACATTTCTTTAAGAACGTCTACAGAATCTCCCCATATAGTACTTCCAAAGTTTTCCATATCAGAAAAGTCTGGAAAATCTTTATTTATATATGGAAGATAGTCCTGTATTTTGTTTCTAGCATCTTTATCAGATATTCTTGATAATAACTTATCTCTTGACTCTAAGTACGAATTTACAGCTTTTTCATTTTCTTTTATTAACTGTTGAGTTTCCTCATTAAATAATTTATTATTTTCTTTAACTTTGTCACTATCATTTATTACTTCTGTAACAAAATTTTTAAATTCGTCCGACATTTTACTGGTTACTTGTTTTAATGTCTTGATTTTTTCAGCAGGCTCACCAAGAGTATCAGCAATTGCTTTTAATGATTTATTGGTGCCTTCACGATCTAACTCATAATAAGCTTGCGCTAAACTTTTAAAATCAATCGCTATCTGATTTAGATCAGAAGAGTTATATTGAATTCCATTAAACCAACCACCATTATGTTCGATTGCTGTATTCACATTATTGTATAATGAATATATTTCTTTTAATTTTTTCTCAAGATAATCAAAATTCGATTTAGAATTACTTGTAGAACTATATTTAGATAAATCTACATAATCATTTGAATGATTATCTATATATTTTGACTCTTTTTGTTCATATTTATTTCTTTTTATTTTGTTATAAGCATTTTCAACTTCGGCAATTTCAGATTTTAATGATTCAAATTCGCTCTTTACAGAATTAATACTGTCTGTAAAATTTTTTCTAATAGAATCAGCAGTTTTATTAGCCTCGGCAGTAATAGAAGAGGAGTCAATAAATGATTTTCCTTTTCCAATACTGAAAATCTCAGTAAGTTTTTTGTCAATCTGACCAAGCATATCAAGAGCATTGTCGCTAATAGTCAAATTAATCGGATTCTGACCTGCCTTCTTCTGCATTTCCTTAAATTTGGCTTCAATTTGCTTATCATCGAAGTTTACATTTTTGAAATCAAGAACAACTTTATCAGCCATTTTTTGAGCATTTGCAAACTGTTTTAATAACGATTGCTCAATACTTGCATCATCAATTTTTATGGCAAGTTTTAATTCTTCAACCATTTAATTTCTCCTTCCTATATTTCATATTTCTTTCTAAAATCTTTTACTGTATATTTGTAAAAATTAATCATTTCGTTATATGTATTGAAATTGGCTGATACACCATATCCACCATGCCAATCACCACCATGCCAAGTTCCTAATGGATTAAAAAAGAATTTGCTTACATAATCTTCACCAGAAATTTTTGATTTTTTACCATAATCATTCATACTTTCACCAGATATCTCAATGCCACTAATCACACTAGAACTGGTTGATTTAAAATACGGAATATATGAATTTCTTAAATTATTTGTTCTATCATAATGTGGAGGATTCGTCTGATATGGCTCTCCGTAATACCAATCAAGAACACTTCTATAATGTTCAGTCATTTTATCTTCAAATTCTTTTGCTATCTTTTCTGCTTGTTTTTGCGCAATATCGTGTAATTGTTTTTTTAATTCTGGGCTTATCTTTGCCATTCCAACCACCTCCCAAATTTCACTATAATTTCACTATTTTTACACTAAAATAGGAGAGCAGTGTATAATCACTTAACTCTCCATAAGAAAAACCCTATACGCTATGACACGTATAGAGCCTAAATATTTAATCCTTATGTATAATTCCGTATATTAACCCTACAACTCCAAACACAAAATAGTAATGTGCAGTGGTCAATACAAATGGAATAATTGGTTGCAACACTTCAATACAAATTTCATCTACATTGAATAATGTAAGAATCCATCCGCATAAAAGTCCGTATAATATTTCACTTATCATATAAATCCTCCAAGGAAATTTGAATTTCAATTATTTATCCCAATCTCTATGTCCATAATATTCTTCTAAAGATTTACTTGTCATGGTAGCCATTTCACATTTTGCACCTAATAATTCCTCAAGTACAAATGGGAGTTCATCAATTAAAACATGTGCTGGTTTCTTGTCAATTTTATCGCACCAAAAATCATCATCTAAAAATTCTGCAACTGTATAAACAATTATTTTCTTATTTGTGATTTTTTCTGCACGTCTTTCAATATCTCTCTTCATAGTTCTACACAACGTAATAATTGGATAACCTGTTTTAACAGCTTCGATAATAATATTTGTTGTCTTACCACAACCTCTTGGTAAATTCATAATTTCCATACTTATACCTCTTTAAAATTTGTGGTAGTGCTAATTTTATAATCATCAAGAATCTTTCTCAACTCATCATTGGATAAACTATCAAGTTTCTTATTCACAACATCAACAAGTGGTGTGAGAGTAGCATTTGCCAAATCAGAAATTCTTCCAATCTGCTTGCTAAGAAACGCCTGAGTAGTTGTCTCGTTAAACTGAGTATCCGACTGTTTCATTGTTAAAATGGTCTTAAACTCACTTAACTCACTCATAGGAATAAGTGGATCAGCTTTATCAGAACCAACCATTAAAATATCAAGTAAACCAGATGATTTAAGTGCATCATATCCCTTGATGAATCCTTTATCATCCTCATCAATTTCAAGATCGGTATATAATTCAATAACGGCACGACAAAACTGTACATACTGAGCAACAGAATTTACTCTAATCTTATCTGTTTTACGATACTTTGTTACTCCGTTATCATCATAAGATTCCTGCTCAAATGTTGTTTTATCTACAATTAACTGTGCATAGGCATCTTTTTTAATGATTGAAATGTATGGCGTGATTTTGATTTTACTTAATAACTGTTCCTTTAATGTGTTATTTGCCATGTTGTTATATTTTTCTACAAACTCTAAAAGTCTCATATTTCTTTTTCTCCTTTAATCTAATACATTTACTGTTATTTCTGTGCGTGGATTTTCTTTGTCCACGTAGCATTCCATAATAAGTTTTATAATATGTTTACTGTCGTCATCAACAATGAAACCACTCTCAGAAAATCCGTCTAGGAGAAATTTTGGAGTACCATTGTCAATGTCATGTCTACGATTAGTTTTGTAATATGTAATAAATTTCATTTCACATTTCTCAATGTGTAGGTTAGAATAACCTTGGTTATCAATAAACCAACATATGAAATCTTTCCATTTTTGTTTAAGGGCATTCATCATAGGTCTTTTCATTATCATCCACTGATTTATAGTAGGATGGTATGGATTTTCTATTGGTTTCTTGCTTGCCCTTGGATGTTTTTTAAAATAATATTTCTCATATTCTTCAAGTGTTGAATTATCAATCACTAATTTTATGTTCTCCGTTTATTTCACTCCTTTACATAGTAAAAGAGCAGCTTCCGAAGAAACCGCTCTTTCTTTTAAATATTAAATTTTAAATATGATAAGTCGCAATTCCCAATGAGCATTGGGATATTTATCAATATTACTTATCACGAAATTATGTACTTCATTCATATTTCCAAAGTTCTTGTCAATATGAATTACTTTACCACCTAATAATTCCAATTCTTCACAGATTACATTGTAAAATGTTTTCTCCATATCAATTCTCCTTATCTCTTTATACAAAACAAATCGTACAAATCAACATGTAAGACATGAGATAAAGATACTGCGTGAGAGAGTAGTATATCAGAAGTATATCCGTTTTCGAGATTAGATATTGCAGTTGCTGATAGTCCTGTACGTCTCGCAAGTTCTGATATTGACATATTCTGTTGATACCTATATCTGCCTATTTCATTCTTCATGTATTTAGTCTGTGTATAATCTGTTTTTCTATACATATATAATAAGGAAGAAATTCATAAGTTGAATTACTGAATTTTATGGTATGATAAAAATGTTAGGTTTCGTCTTTAATTGGTAACGACAAAACTTCTGGCTTTAATTTATCGTGATAAATATCATTACCACCTGCGGATTCATAAATAGAACCTAATTCTGTAAAAGTTTTAAGTCCAGATTTATCAATATATCCACGTTCAACAAATTTGTTATGAAGATCATAAAGCTGAGTTCTTAAAGTCGCTACAGTTTTAGCCTTATCCTTAATTTCTTTTTGTGCAAGGCTACTTTTAATTTCATCAATTCCTTTAGAAATTTTAGAAATTTCATTATATTGCCATTTGTCATGGGTTTCCAATTTTGAAATGCGACCTTCAATTGTTTCCTTTTCTGTATCAACTCCTGTTTTAATACGAAATCTTTTCTTAAAATATGAAAATAATTCAATAAATTCCTTTATTGCAAACAAAAGCATAAATATCCAAAGAAATACTGTCGAGTAATCAATGCGAGTTAAATTTTCAATATTGTCCATTTAGCTCACCATTACTTTCCAAACAGTGCGTTAATAAATTTCTTCACAAGATCATAAGAAGTAGTTGCACCAACAGCATTTGCAACACCCATACAGATAGCATATAAAATGGTTACAATTGTAATAGGAATAGCATTTGTTCCATAATAAATAAAAATCTCAGCGACTCCAACAATCATTGCAATGATAACCGCAACAGGGACGCTATCATATGTCTTTTCCATCTTATCCAAAATGGTCTTTACGATCTGCACCGCAATAGAAGTAGCAGTGGCAGACATAACAAGAATCGTAATAAATAATTCTAATGTCATAATTAACTCCTAACCCGAAATCTCCACATCCTCATGTGACTTACTTGATTTCTCATCCAATTCAGAAATAGCACTATCTAAAATCCCATCAGTGACTTCATCCATATTAGATTCAGATTCAATTTCATTCACATCATCGGATGTCATTTCGTATTGTTTCTTTAATTTCATCATTTCTTCGTTGTATTTCAAACGAATCTTCATCGACTTCTCATATAATTCCAACTGAATTTTGGGAATATTTTCAGCATTGGAATTGTTGTAATACTTTGTAATAATTGCACCAGTTATTCCACTAACAGCGACAACACAAGCACAGAATATTGAAGCATCAATCATGGTAGTAGAGGAAAAATCGTAATTAACACCTTCTATTATTACGTAAATTAACAGTGCGATAAATAACCACATTATGATTTTTGATGTACGTGGCTTTTTAAATTTCGACAATTTGAATTTATGTTTTTTCATATCTACGCCTTTTTAAGAATTCCCTTTTTTAAAAGTGACAAAAGACGTGTATTCTGTTCCGTAGAACCTACATACCCAACTATTCCATTGGTTTTTGCAATTTTAGTGCGATGTGCTTTTGATGAATCTACTTTGATACTATCCAACGCAGACGAAATAGTAGTACACTTACTTGCGCACTTAGGATAATATGTAGATGTGTCTTTATTCTTTTTATTTTTAGTCCTTTTAGCACCTTCAACAACGATAACTGTATGTCCCTTCGTTTTTGTGACAAGAACATCACCTGTATAAAGTGTCGTGTTAGACGTATACGCAATTCTCTTTTCAAATAATCCAGATTTTTCTAGCATATCTGCTTCATTCAATGTAGAAAAGTTACCAGGATCTTTACCACTTGCTTCTTTTACACAAGCACGTACAAGCGTAGAACAGTCTGTTTCTGTTTTAACTTTTGAATTTACACCATAAGTCATTACACCAAGACGATTACCTTGATCGTAACCTATATTTTTGTTATTACAGGCTGTCTTCATATTTAAAGCTATTTTCTTTGCAATATTCGCATCTTTAGGGCGCATGATATACCAACCTTTAGAATGTACGTAAAAATTCTGCATACTTACTTCGCCAACTGTGTCATTTGTAGATGATTTTTGTTTTTGATCACCAGCTTGTCCACCTAACAGTTTTCCACGTTCGTCAATTCTTGCTGAACCAATAATTACTGCCATAATAAATCCTCCCTTCTATTTGCCATTTTCATTGCTTTTATTACACCATTGATGATATAACTCATTCATTTCTTTAGATTTTCTCCAAACAAATACAACTCTTTTATTTTGACCAGGGATTATATCAACAAGTTGTCCTTTTGATAGCTGAGAATTAAGATACATGTAATTTTGTGCCATATTAGGTATAAATCTAACATCTTCTGTATCGTATTCCCAATCAAATACATCACTATATTCTTTTATTTCCATTCACTCCTTTTTATATCAAAGCGTAAAAAATAGGCTACACCAAATACTGAATAGTAATGGTATAGCCTACAAATTTACAAACTTACTATTCAATATTATCTTTTTTGATTTTCTTTCAAATCTTTTGTTGTTTTCACTTTACTAGATGTATCAACTTTTTTGTCATTGCCAATTATTTCTTTGATTGTTCTCTTTATATCCTCATCGAAAGTTTCCAGTTCTGATAAATCGCACTTTAACAATTCTTCTTTAGCAACTTCTTTATTTTTTGTTTTATTGTAGTCGTAAACTGCAAGATAAATAATGTAATGCGGAAGAGTATCAGTTACTGTTCTCCAAGGAGTAAAACTTTTAATATTTTGACATGTGTGACACACTCTATATGGTTTTCCACAAATTGCGCAAATTGCATTATTTTCTAATGCCATCGTTTTACCTCCACAAATAAAAGAACCCAAGATTAATGAAAATCAAGGGTTCTATAATTTTAAAATTAGTCCTCAGATACTAAGATATCGAAAAGTTTACCATCCTCGGCACAGTATTCCTTATTAAGAACATAAGAAGCTGGATGCTTACCATCAGACTTAAGAGAAAGCTCTACGCTTGATGGATCAATCTGTGCTCTTGGACAACGAATTACACCAGCGTATACAAGATTCTTATTACACGGATCATGGAAGATTGCATGAATAAGAAGAGTCTTGACCTCTGGAACACCATCAGTTCTCTTAACAACCTGAACTGCTGTAGAAGTCTCTTTCTCGTAATTTACAAATACACGACCAGTTGTTCCTTCTGGAAGAGTAATAGTTCTGTTTGAAGCATCAATTGTGAATTTTCCTTCGCCCTTTGTAGCAGATACAGTAAATGTCTGACCAAACGTATTATTGTCATTAATAACCTTTACATATTTTACTTCTGCTCCCTTTGTACCAATTGGGACATATTTTAATTCTACTGTACCACCAGCCCCAATGGTAATTACCTCTGATACTGGCATCTTAATCTTATTTGATGTACCAGCGACAACCTTTGTTGTACCGAACTGAGATGCTGCAAGATCGAGAGAGAAGAGTGAATTAGTAAAATCAAAAGTACCTTTCTGAGCCTGGTAGAATGTCTGAATTGGTGTACCCATAGCATCAGTAACATCTGTACCATCAGCACTTGTCTTAAGTGATGGATCTTCTACCTGTGTATATCTACCAGTAAGTTCCATTGTTGCAGGATCGTATTCCTCTACGGCTCTAATTCTTTCAAGAATTAATTCATTTGGATTAAACGTGTTAGCCATTTATTTTTCTCCTTTCATTTTTAGGCAACAAAAAAGAACTCGATTATTCGAGTTCTCCTAGCCAATCTAATTGTTTTTTGTCTACATCTTTCAAATTTATTCCATATCCAGAATAACCAGATTGTAATAATAAATTTGCGTCTTTTATTTTAGAAATTCTTTTTACAGAATCCATAAAAGCATTTATTTTCATATCCCATACTTGCGCATGATTATATTTGAAACCTTCGCTATTAATCATTGCAGATATTAGATTTTTTAATTGAGATGTGTACTTTTTATTTTTATTTCTTTCAAGTTCATCTTTTGCGTCTTCTATCAGAACCATTTTCGTTGAATTATTTGCAGGCATCTTTAAATCTCTTTCTATAAAGTGTACGCTACACAAATAATCTACAATCATTGAATAAGTAAATTCATCTATTATTACTTCATCGAACTGGATGTTATAAAATAAAAAATCATTATATTTATTACTTTCACACAATGTTTCAAATAACTCATTATATGAACAATTTGTAATTCTCGAAGCCTCATATAGATTTGAAAAGTGATACGTTGTGTCATTATTTACATTGTATATGTCTCCTGTCGGAATCTTTTGATATAGATAAATTGATTCATCATCATCTCTTTTTCTTAATTTAAAATTTGTAAAATCTAAATCTCCAAAGATAATTGATGTTTTTTCTTGAGGATAAATCATATATAATATGCTACAGAATAATTGATATGGAGATATTTCTGTATAATCAATACCTGAATCCCATAGTTGTGATTTTATGGACTGTGGCGTTGATACTAAACTATGTATCATCGTATAATAATCTTGTTCGCCATAATCACATATATCATTTAATGTTGGTTGATGTATTTTTATATGCTTTGAAACAACAAAATCTTCTCCTCTATAGATTTTTAATTCGTCATTTTCAAAGTATTCCTCTTTACCTATTGCCAATACTCGTTGTTCCTTATATAAGAATTTTCGCCATAAGGAGTATAAACTGTGCTATTAGGATCATAAATCTGAAATACTAATGTCCTTACAACATAATTATTGTCAGTCGTTGATTCTTTTGAGGAGACTAGCTTTGTTTGTAGACCAAATATACTTGACCAATTAAATCGTTCTCTTATAATAGAGGCAATTAAATCATGACGTTGTAAGCCAGTAAGTTTGTCTACTCTATCTAATCCATGCACAAATATTGTGAAAGTAATTTCAGTATACTTGTACATTGGAGAATATCGTGGTAATTCATCAAATCCTACTTGATAACAAAGATAATGTTTAACTTTTGTTTGTGTCTCTGGAATAAATAACGAAGAACGAATATTAGAATTTTCACCAAAATATCTATCCCATTCGCCTAAAGGTTCATAATCATTTAATTCATCATTCCATTCCCAATTTATATTTCCATTTTTATCGAACAATTCAGATTCAAGTTCTTTTTCATTTAATGCGTATAATAGACATGGGTTTGATAATAAAGCATTTTTAATCTTTCGCTTGTATACAATGTTATCATCATCAGGAGTTGTCTTATATGCACGAAGCTTATTTAACAAATCATTTTTTGTAACTAATTTTTCTGCCATAAAACACCTCCTATTCAGTTAATTCTAACGACAAAATTTTAGATTCAATTGTCAAGTCATCCTTAACAATTTCACACTTAATCGACAGTATTTTGCCAATAGTAGAAGAATCACTAGGAAACTTTACTTTCTTTTGGTTGTACTCTGTACCAGCTCGCCATGTTACTTTATCAGTCCAATCTTCATCGTCAATAGAACAAGTCCATGTAAAAGTTGCATCAGCATATTCGGTTGTAATATCTTCATTGGAATCATTAAATAGATTTACTGTAAGATTTTTATAAGAACCACCAACTTTGATTGTTGAGGTGGATGCTGAAATTCTTGCTGTAACAGAAGATGGGGGAGTGGTTGGAGTAGATGGATCTGTTGGGGCAATTTCTGAATCGAAGTATGAAGCCCACATGCCAATAATATGACCATTTTCGTCTTTTTCGATATAATCTCGATTATCAGACCATACGGTTTGATATATTGTAAGTTTCTGAATCCCGATAGGTTGAATGTTTTCAATTTTTGTGCAAGCCCATATCAGAGGGTGTTCAGTTGGAGCACTAACTACAATACGCATTGTTGTATCTTCATTAGTTGTGTACCAAAACTTCTCAGTGTATTTATTGAGCGGAAGCCAAATTTTATTTTGGTTATCAGTTCTTGTAAATACTCGATCGGTGTACTGTCCGATAGTGTAGCTGCTTTGCATACGAAGAACAGACCACATTCTACGCTTAATCCTATCTTTGCCATTTACCTCAATCCAGCATAATTCATAATCACAAGGGAGTACGAGATACTTTGGGAACTGATTAGCTTTTTCTTCTCGACAAATTAACCATTTATGATAAACATTCCTGTCGTCTGGTAAATCGAGGTAGCAACCCACAGGAAATGTATTTCCATAAGTTGATTTATAGTCAGTCTCAAAATAATACAACTCATCATTTTCTGTAAATCGAATAGGTTGAGATGGCTTGAATTGCACATAATAATCAACTTGGTCTTTATCCATAGATTGATATGACTTAACAATAAATTTAACATCTATGCGAGTTTTAGTTGTGTCCTCATATGTCATACCCTCGGCTAATCGTGGTTGGTCATCGTGGAAGAAGTCATAAATATATGCTACTTTACTCTGGATGTCATTATCCCAAGTCTGTTCCATCGCCCAATCAGATTCTTCCTTATAAATCTGACCAATCGTTTTAGCTCCGTTATTCTTGGCGTTTGCGACACGCCTAGCTGTTTGTAGACTCGGCATCGCAACCCACCTCCTCAAACATCTGCTTAATATATCCGTGAGAATCTAAGATTGCCCTACGGAATTTTTTGTAACTAAAATGATCACTCTTAAAATTATCCATAGCACCTTGTAAGGTTGCCATAAGAGTTACCATAAGTCCGTTGTCGTTAAATAAGGTTTTTGTTCCACCTAATTTAAACATAACGTTTTCAAAGAAGATGAGAAATGCTTCATCATCTTCAAATATTTTCTCTTCAATTGTCTTGTCTTTATAGAGCAGTAGTTTGTGAATGTCACCATGCATTGCACGAACTGCTTCATTGATTTGCTTGTCTGTAAAATCGCCATATATGTATTGCATATTAGGACTCCGTATTGATATAAGAATTGTACATATATCCGTAATCACGAATGCGTTTGTTCAATTCAGTTTTCATGGAATCAAGACGGTCAATCATATTTTTATGATTGTCAAGTAGCTTCTTTTCTTCCTTGCCACCTATCATTACTGATGTGTGCATAATAGAATCAACCTGTGGCTGTAACCACTCAATCGTCATTCCAAGTACAAGAATTCCTACGACAAAATTCATATCAGCCGTTTCGTCTACTGAATTATTCAGCGTAAAATCCAACTGTTGAATTTCATCATCGAGTGTGAGAGAAGAGAATAGTCTACGCACCCTTGGATTAGAAATTACATTGCTTAATCGTTCTGTATATATTTCAAGCAAATCGTTTTCATCAAGAGAGAGTTCTTTCTGATCTGAAATTCGTCCTCTTGTTCGTGAAAAAATTGTTTCGTATGGAAGCGTCATTGTGAGCCTCCTTTACTATTCAAATAATTCAGACATCAGTGTAAAATTCGTCCCATAAAATGAATCAAGTGCTTTAATTTTCTTAACGCTATCAACACGTCCGTTTGCTATCAAAGTTGCTGCAATATTTTTAATTGATTCTTTTGCACCATCTGGAAGTGTTTCAATTGTCGCAATCATGGTATCTGCATCTGGATTAATTAACAAATCTTCTAAGTCGCCAACTGAATACATAGTTGTATAAATTTTCTGAACCTGCGGAAATTCTGCAAGAAAATCTTTATCCTGAATGATAAAAAAAGGTTCTGTAATATGTCTCTTACCTGAACGAATAGCAGCTACAAGATCCTGATATTCCACCTCCGTCACATCGCCACGACCAGCCCATTCATAATTCACACCTGATTTAATTCCAATCATACCAAGACATCCAGAAACAATTGATTTACATTCAATGGCATCTGTTGCATCAAACTTTCTAACTTCCTTTTTAACTGTAGATTCTTTTTCTTCTATATTCTCCGTCTTTGGAGTTGTTGTTTTCTTTGTATAAGCCATTTTATAATCCTTTCGTTCCATAAAAATAAGAGGCTGGATTATACCAACCTCTTATAACTTCTATTTTTATTTAGGCAATAGTCCAAACACCGAAGTATCTATCAAAGATACATGCGATACCCATTTCTCTCTGTACTTCGTATGTCATGAAGTCGTCAGCTCTATCAGCCTTTTCAGTAACCTCAACAATTTCTGTCTCTCCAACATCTACAAACTTGCAGAACTTATTGTCAACATTAGGAACAATAAGAAGAGTACCAGGCTTGATGAGTTTCTTTGTAACATCATTCTTAACAAATCTCTGTGGGATTTCGACAAGAGTAGTAGTCTCGTATGTACCAAGTCTACCAAGTTTTGCCATATCCTCTTTCTGAGCATCTGTAGCCCAATCAACATCTGTAAATGCATTAAGCTTTTTAAGGTCTGTCTTTAAACCGAATACTGTTACATCAACTCCACCATTAGCAGCAGAAACATCATCAAGTAACTGATCAAAAGATTCCTTGTTAGAAGCAGTAATCTCCTTTGTTACATGGAATACTTCCTGTGCAGGAATTTTATCACCTACAGACATTACCTCTGTAAGCATATCATTCTGAACTTCTTCCTGCATAGCGATTGATACAGCATCAACAAACTTAGACCAATCTTTGCGACCTGTAAGATATACATCAATATCCATACCAACCTTGATTGCGTAGTTGGATGTCTTTACTGAGAAAGATTCACCCTCTGCAAGTTTCTGCATTGATAAGTCATGATGATCCCCAGATACTTTAGCAACAGTAAGAATTACATCCTTATCTGTCCAGAACTCATTTTTATCTCCCTGAGAAATATTCTTTGACTCAACAAACTGATTAAAGAATTCATTTTCCTGTAAACCAGTTGTAACCTTAATATCAAGAGTGTCCTCAAGAACCTCCATAAGTTCAAGACCGTTTCTCTTCATTGCTCTTTTAATATCTCTCTTTGAATATTTCTGTGTAGGATCTAATCCTAAAATATCAAAACAAACACTGTTAATTTTGGCGTTTACAGCATTCTTAGGAACTTCGTTTCCGTTCTCATCATATACTGTTATACCATGTGTATAATCATAGAAAAGCTTTTTAAAGCCTTCGAAATCGTTCTCTGGTTTAGAGAATACTCTTTTTAAATTATCAGAAAATACTAACATATTATTTTAAACCTCCTTTCATAATTAAACTTCAATGGTAAGTTTCTTAGCACTTACACCTGTGATTGTCTTTCCTACTTCTGGTTTCCCATTGAATCCTTCAGTAGAAAGTTCAAAAGTGTCATATTTGTGTAAACCATAGCAACGAACTCTGTCACCAGCCAGATTGTAAAGGTTTGACTCTTTCTTCCATGTATTAGTCCAATCTTCAGCCCCAACAGGAACGGAATATACTAGAACTGCATCTCCAGGATCGGTAACGAGTACAAGATAATTACCATTGCTCATCTGCTGTACGATTTTTCCTGTGAAAGTAGTTACAGCAGCTTCCTTATAGAGATCGAGACTCTTCCAATCTCCGATTGCGATTAAATTACCATTATCGGTATCTGTTGTAAGTTCAACAGAAAACATATGCTCGCCATAATTTGCTGCTAAAACATTGGAAGGATTAGCAGTTGCATGTTTGGCAATTTCATACTTAATTGACATATTTGCCATAATAAAATTCCTCCTTAAAATTTTTGCATTAAAAAACTCGTTGCAAAAAGCAACGAGCATATTGATTGTTAGTTGTATTAAATTTTTAATTAAACTTTAAATTTCCATAGCGATTATTTTTCTTTTTTGTGCTATTTACATTCGTAAACATCTTAACTGAATTTGTATTTTTCTTTGTGTCAACAGAAGAAAAGTTCGCATGTGCAGACATATAATCTGAATGCATAACCTTAACCTTTGTTTCAAAGTCTTCTACAGAATAATTATCCATAGTCTTTACTAATTCAGCAAAATCAGCATTTACATAATTTCCTTCTGAATCTTTCTCTGTAAGAACAGAATAATTATCAGTATTGATAATAGCTTCTTTCTGTGCATGAAGTTCATTCTTTTCTGTTGTTTCTTTGAACTCCTTAAGGGCGGCGTAATTAGAACGCATATCCTCAATAGAAAGCTTCTCTGATTCAGTAAGTAACATAGCAAACATTTCAATTCTTTCACCAGATAATGAAATATTATCACCATCTTTTTCATAGGACTGTTTATAATACTTGTCGCTGTCCCAATCCTCCATAATGAAATAATTTTCATAAACCTGAGATACATAACACCATTCTGAATCATTTCTATAAACTGAGCACAAATTATTTAATGCATATCTGATTTCATCAAATGAAATTTCAAATAACTTATTAAACAGTTCATTTTTTGAAATGTTTCCACCTTCGTTACCATCTGGATCAGAAGTTCCTTCTCCATCATTGGAAGGCTCACCAGATTCTCCGTTATCTGAATTGTTTCCTTCTGAATTGTCATCATCGAACATCTCAGCGAATTTTGCTTCAAGTTCCTCATCTGACATTTCTGTATAGTCGAATGTTACATCTTCAGCAGTCTTACCATATTTGGCAAGTAACTCTTCAAATTTTGTCATTTTATTATTTGTTCCTCCTTCCTTTGATTGTGTTTGAACAGGAGTCTGTTCTTTATTGAAATTAGAAAGTGTCTTATTAAGATTTTCTAAGAGTTCAATCAATTTTTCATTTTTGTCAAATTTAACTGAATTGTTACTTACACTGAAATCAGTAATATCAGCACGAGAACCTTCCATACCTTCCTGAATTTCTGTACCATCATCATGACTTCCTAACAAAGTCGAAGCATTTACATAGAAATCGTTTAATTCAAGATATTTCTCCTTGGCGTTGTAAGAAAGTTCGTCAATGAAAAGTTCGCAACTATTTTTTGAGCCTTGTTTTGCACGAATAATTTCACAAGCCTTTGTATATTCTTCGCTGATATAAGCATAAGCACATACATAATCTTTATCTAAATTATCATCATGTTCCCAAAATGCAGGCTCAGACGAAAATGAACCAACCTGAGATTCAATATATCTCAGTTCTTCTTTACCTTTTTCGTCTTTAATAATTTCCATCTCGTGACCTTCAAAATCCCAACTACCATCGTTAAGCTGATGGATTGCTGCCAACACAGGTCTGTCAGCAATTGTATTCATTGCCTTTTCAGCAGATTCCTTTGATACATAGCTCTTATTTCTGTTAAGTCCTGTATGAAAAATTCTAAATTTAAGACGCATCATTCCACGATGATTTTCGTCTACGGTATCGTCTATCTCAAAAGTAGTAGGCACTTTTAAAGCCAACTGGTAGCCAGTATCTTTAGAACTGAATTTTGCAAATTTCTGTTCTTGACAAAATTTTAGTAAATCATCTTCAGTTAAAATTTTCTTTTTAATAACCTTTGGCATCTACTTAGTCTTTTCCTCCTTTCTGACATAATAAAAGTCGCCTAAGGAAGACGACTAAAATGTAAGCATATTTGTATACTTCAATTTATTTATATCTATATTTTCTGAAAACCGAAGAGTATCAGTATTCAAAAATACATAAATACCATTAGAATTTTGCACCTGTTGATATCCTAATTGAGATAGGAGAGTAGCAGTAGGTGCGTCTTGTGTCTGTATAAATTTTTGATTCATCCCACCAACTCCTATTTATCATTTAAATTCTCGTCTCTTGTACGAAGTCCAGCATCTGTAAGTTCCGAATCATCCTTCTCTTGACCACCGCCTTTATCATTACCTGTCTGAGTATAAGTGCTAGATAGTGGCTTGAATTTTGAACTAAGTTGCAAACAGTCTTCTTCCAAAAAGTTCATAGATAACGTATCCTTTTCAGACACACCATTCAATGTGTTATAAAGAATTTTGTTTGGCAATCCATTAGTGCATGATTCCAAGATTGATTTTCTAAAATCATCTTTCTGATAAATAGAGACATCAAAGAATTTAACTTTACAAGGTTCAGATATCCAACTAGATAAAAGTCGATTTACAATCGCTTGAATCTGTGGAATAAGAGTTGAAATAGAAAATGTAGAATCTGCAAGTACGCCATATTTAAAGGCAGTAGAGTTAGAAGCGGAGTTTAGATTTAATATCTGAGCACCACCAGCCGTATTGAGAATTTCTTTTGTAGCTTTTTCAACCTTTGTAACATCACCTGTTGCATCATCTGGAAAACTTATCTCATGTAATTCACCAGGAACAATAGCAGCAGAGATATAGGGTGGTAATGCTTCTTCAAGCATACGATTGAAATACTTAATCATTATATCTGGATTTACAGCCCAATCATCTACATCTTTACCCATAGTTTTCATTTCAAGCCATACTAATTTATATATATTAGCTGCCTGTTGAACTGCTTGATAATCAGAAGCGTCCATAAGATCAATCAATGATAAAAATATAGGTGTAAGCACGGGAACGATGGTTTCCCAGTCTTCAGACCTAAATTTAATACATACATTATATTCTTCTGGAATTAGCTGATATTTTTCATTTGTACTCTGATATGTGTTCCACATACTATTGAATGGCTCTCCCCAATATTCAAGAAGTTCCTGATGACTACGGAAATAACTCATATCCATAGCTCCTGCAAATGAACCGTCAGGAAACATACCTGCAATTTTCATATAATCTGGATCTAACGGAAGAACAAACATTCCTTGTCCTTCTGTATAATAAGCACATCCATAAAATACATCTTCTCTTAAAGTGATAGACGCAGCTTTACGAAATTCATAATTCAATCCTAGAGTGTCAACTATATCAACTGTTTCTTGATACTTTTGCAAAGTGGATTGTACATCATTTTCGCCTGAGATCATAAATGGTGGAACTATATTACGAATTGTCAGATCAATCTGATTTGCATAATATTTACAAAGACGATAATAGATTTCTGAACGATAATAAAGATAACGAGATAAGCTTCGTAGATTCTTTTCATTCGAAGAGATATTCTTTATATATGATTTTACATCTTCCTTTGAGTAGTTACTGATTGACGTATATCTGGATGATTTCTGAATATCTCGAAGACTTGTAATAGCACTTGTTGCATCCTCATAACGTTCAAGTCTACTTTTATTTTTCTCATACCACTCACGCATTTCATTTGCGGTTGGCTGTTTTTGAGTAGAAGAAATAGTTTTCTTCTGTGAATTATTTACTTTAGCAGGTGCATTAGAATTTGCATCTACTTTCTTAGGTCTAGGCATATTTAATAATGCACCTCCTTAATTATATTTTGCTTTACGGATTGTAAGCTTATTAATGAAACTTGTGGCATCTTCGGTTGATTTGCGTTTCTGATTTAATCGAAGTTGATCTACAACATAATAGTTATATTCAAGAGATGAATACCTATCTTTCCGCATTCCTGTTTTCTCTTTAACCTTTATTTTTCCATTGACAATTTCATGTTCAAGATTTATAAGTTCGTCAATAAGAAATGATGTTTGATAATATGGAAGTCTTAAAATTGCTTTCGTGTTATCTGAAAGCTTATTGTAATTTTTAATTTGTTTTTTCCATCGTTCTTCCATATCAGTTTCGTTTATTAACAGATTTATATATCCATTTTGGAATCCTGCTCTTAGTGACAGACACATATCATTATTTAATTGAGCATTTCCTTTAATAGCATAGATACATTTTGTAGCGTCTTTGTATTTACATCTTATTGCTAAATCATCGTTGTTGATAACTGTCATAACTTTATAAGTCGTAGAATATTGAGGATCAAATCTATCTCCACCCATAACATAATCTAATGTACCCTGTCCAACACCTGATGCATCTATCGCAAAATAATCACAATCATATTGATAGAAGTACCTCATTGCTAAAAGTCCCAACTCTTCTGTTAATAAACCTTCTTTTGAATCTATAAAACTAATATTACATATTGGATTATTTGTATCTGAAAAAATAGATTGGGAAAGTGTAAAGACCGCTGCATCATTATCATGTTTTCGTGAAGCCAACAATGCAACGTCAAGAGATAAGATTCGTTTTTCATTTATCTGTTTTTTAGGTATTTGAGTACAAGTTTCTAAATAATACTCTAATGGATGTAAACTCTCTTGCAAGATACGCCTATTGTTTAAAACATCAAAGTTAAATAGTGCATCTTCGGAAGCCCCATAAAATATTGCTTCACGCTCCATTTTAAACGAAACTTCAGAAAACGTTGCTTCATTCATTTCATCTTCTATAATCTGTGGCATAAGTAATTCTTCATATATACTTAATTGATATGGAAGAGAACATATAAAATAACTAAGGCTATCGTTTAATGAATTTGCAAAATATGATTTTACTTTTTCAAACATTTCACTAGCCTTATACCAAGCCGATGACATATATAGCTCTTTTGGCATAACCTTTAAATGTTTATATTCTGGGAGATCTAAATATTTAGGATGTCTTGGAACATTCATAGGTCTTAAAACTGTATCCACTATTTTCTGAGCAACCATCCTCGATTCATCGCAAATTAGGATCGAGCAGCGTGTTCCCCTCGTATTTTCGTTTGCAACTTTTACGATTATTTGAGAACCATTCTTAAACCATATACCACAATCGTTTATACCTGTACTTGTCTTTTCAATTTCAGAACATAATAATGGTGAATCATGCATAAAACCATCTGTTATTTTAAGTACAATATCTTTTCCCTGTTTGAAAGTGTGGCTCGTTGTGACGACAATTTCTCCTGGGAAAAGTATACATCGTATAACGGCAAATAAAGCAACCAAAGTTGTTTTACCTTGCGATCTTGATGCTATATAATAAAATTTATTATAGTGCATCATACACCAAAGCAAAATCTTTTGAAATGGACGTAGATATGTAGGCTTAAATCCAAGATAGTCAACACAAAATCGACTAGGATTAGCCCTGTAATAAGCTGCCCTCCAAGCAACAGTGTTCATTATTCTATTATGCTTATTTTGACGAACTTCCTTTTCGGTTAATTTTCTTTCTGTCATTGTGTGTTATCCCCAAAGACAGTTTTATAAATATCATCAGATTCATCATCTGCTGAGTAATCTTGTTTTTTTACACTGTATTTTTGAAGTTCATCATCATATTCTTTAGAATAGCCATTATCAATACCAAGGGAACGAGCTAAACTTCCCTTGAACCAAGTCTTGATGTATTTTGCTATATGATTAACATCTGCAAATTCTGGATCAGGATCTGGGATGGGTTTATTATTTTCCCATTGCTCAATCAATTGTCCAAAAGTCAAAGAACTATCTAATCCATTATCAGCATTTTGTCGTGGTAAAATATTAATAGAAGCCAATAAATCTGTATATGTTTTATCCAAATCTTTAGTATTCTGCCCAGCTTTTGTAGCTTTGTTAATTTCCCATTTCTTAAATGCCAATCTTTCAAAAATAGTTTCTTGGGCTTTTGTATTACATTCATATCTAGTTATCCAATCCTGATACTCATTTTCAAGGAACATGAGATCTTCGTTACTATATGAGCCACCAAATCTTTTCTTGGCAGCTCGTAGTGTTTTTTGAACTATTTTCACATCCTCTGAATTATTTTCCATATCATCGTCAATGTTTAATTCAGAATCTGCCCAATGTTTATTCTTATATTGTGGTAATGATTTAACCATAACGATATACTGCTGTGCGGCAGTAGAACGATTCTTTTCGCCAAGACCTTCTGATAATACATCTAATTGAGCTTCATAATCAGAGTCAATAAATACCCAATCCAACCTTCTAAATACATCAATAGTTTTTTGTTTATTATCAATTCTGCGTCCATCCTTGTCTTTGTCAGTACACATATCTATTAAACATTCTTTACATGCAAAATGTTCAATTCCACTTGCTGTCTCTGTAGATGAATAAAATGCCTTTACAGTTTTCCATTTTCCACAATGAGGGCAGTATACATAATCTAAATTAAGAAGATGATTGTAGTCTAAAGCTAATTCATGGTATGCTGATTTTACCGAATTTACAGTTAGCTTCTTAATTTCATCATCTGTTTTTGCTTGTTTTAAATTAGCTATAGTAATCACTTCCTTCCTTTTATTCCAATAAAAAAGAAGAGTAGTTAAGCAACTGACTCTTCTAAATTTGATAAATATTCTGTTATAATCTTTTTAATATTTTTCTTTTCCCAGTATGGTATTCTCAATAATGGGATATTATTTTTCTTACAATACTCGTTCTTGATATTATCTCGCCTTTGAGTATCGTTAAGTTTTTCTTGAACTTCTTTATCACTCATATGACAAAATTTAATTGGCATGTAATGTTGCTCACCATCATATTCAATTAAACAAAGCAATTTTCCATCTTTCTTAACACCAAAATCAAACTTTAATAATCCAACATCAACACAATCTGAAAAATTCATTTGTGGAACATATTCATATTTTAACTTTTGGAGTATTGTTGCAATTTTCATTTCATTTTTAGATGACACACATCCACAACTGATTGTATGTCCAGATTTTAAATTACCAGAAGTGACAATTACTTTAGTACCGCAATCACATAAGCAATTCCATTGAACAGAATATCCACCATTGGGATGTTGTAAATCTTCAGTTCTATCAAGAACAGTGAGTTTACCAAATCTCTGTCCACTTAAATCCTCAAAGAAGCGTTCAGATGCTTTTTCTCTGAATAGACACCCACATGATTGAGTTGAACCATTTCTTAAATTGGCTTGAGAAACTACTGTCCTGTTTCCGCATTCACACAAACACTCCCATTGAGTATTTTGAAATCCATTTGGGGATATGTAATGTTCTGCTTGTCTTAAAACTGTCAATCTTCCGTATTTATGACCAGTTAAATCAATTAAACATCTTTCTGATGTTTTCTTTCTCCTTATGCATCCACAATTCTGTGTATGCCCAGAAGTTAAATTACAAGTAGGAACAATGTGTTCGTTGCCACAATCGCATTTACATAACCAATAGACACCTTCTTTTTTCAAATGTTCTGGTTTAGGAACTCTTTTTAATACAGTTGTTATACCAAATCGTATTCCTGTTAAGTCTGTAAAATTTGGCGGTAATGGTTTCTTTACACATTTCCCACAATTTGTTTTTCTTAAATCCCTTAATCTACGACCTTCAACAATAACTTCATTGCCACAGTCACATTTACAATTCCAATAAATTTTTCCATTTGTTCTTTTATTTATTGAAATCGCAGTCAGTTTACCAAACTTTTGATTAGTTAAATCAATAAATTTCATATATTCATTTCTCGCTTTCCACTCGCAAAAACCAATTAAAATAGAGTGAGAGAGTAGTGCGAGTATCTACATACCTAAGATGATCAGTCAAAGGCTTCTCACTCCATAATTCCAACCACCTGCAATCGAAACAGTAACAATCCTCTTATAGTTGGCTATATATTTATTCTCTTTTTAAATTCCATCACAACATAAAAAGAAGCCACTTCATACGAAATGACTTCTCATAATTTCCAATATTAAATTTCCAATGAAAGTGCAATTTACACACCTTCAGACTTGAATAGAGGAATCGAACCTCGCTTATACCAACGCCTGACCTTATATCATACTTAAAATCTGCGCATCCATTTCTTTCATATATAAGGCGAATGGATTTGAACCATATATTCAAATCAACTGTCGTCACAGTTTCAGTGTCACCTATACACCAGTATATCTAAGAATGTACACATATCTTAGTTGACACAAACACGCCCTGTAGGAGTCGAACCCACATCTCTCAGATTTGGAGTCTGATATTCTAACCAATTAAACTAAAGACGTATATAATAAAAGAGCCACATCCAAAGGAAACGGCTCTTTGTTTAAAATTATCTTTCTCTAAACTAAATGAAACTATTTTCATTACGACTTTATCAGAAAATCTGCGTAGTTGTTGCCTACGGATAATTTAATAGGGCTGTAGTAAGTGTTAAGCTTACACACCTAGGTTTCGTATGCATCCAAAAAATAGGTTTTCACATCAGGTTTACCGCACGAAATAGGGCATAACGGACTCGAACCGATACTCACGGGATGAAACCCCGTTGTCTTACCTTTTTGACTAATGCCCCATATTTAGGGTGGAAGAGTACCACCCATTATTTTTACAGAATAACTTCTGTTTCACCTTCAAACTTAGTATTTAAAGCACGAATCTCAGCAAGCTTCTTGCCGATTTCTTCCTGAATCTTAGTAGCGAAAAGCTCAACCTTTGCCTTGCCAAGTTTCTCAACACTATCAAAAGGTGCTTTAACTTCTGATTCTGGAATCTTTGTAACATCCACAGAGAATGTAATATGAAGATTTTCATCTACAACAAATGACTGATTGATAATATCTTTTAACTCAACAGAAATAATAGTTGAATCATCAATCTCGCTATCAGTTGTAACTGGATCTCCATTGGAGTCAGCTTTCATATTAGATTTAAAGGATATCTTAGAATATTCGATTGTTCTAACAAAATTATGCAACATATCTTTTTCAGTGGCAGCATCAGTGTCAGACGTTCCTAATTCTGCAACAGAAATATCTACACCAATAACATTTTCATCAATAGTTTTGCTAATATTTAATTTCATGAATTTGTACCCTCACTTTCGTTTGCAATTATTTGGTTGTATGCGTCTTTGAAACTGATTACTAAGTCTCTTAAAGTCTCTTTATCAATAGTACAGTCCAAATTGCTCATATCAATATTTGGATTTGATACCGTAAACTCCAATGTATTTCCATTTGGTGCAAATAAAACTTCTACTGACTCATTGAGTAGAAGAGTAATAGAATCAATTTTATTTCCATTATTCGATGTTACTCGTTTTACTTGACCGACTTTTAATCTATCATTTTCAATAGATAACCTACTTGCCATTATACATACTCCTTTCTTTTATTTTCGTTTTCCTTTTAATCTAACGAATCGTATGGGATTTGAACCCATGTTATTCTACCGTGACAGGGTAGTGCCATAACCAACTAGGCGAACGATCCATAAGAAAAATCAGCATAAAGCACTAACTAGCTGATGTTGGACTGTACACATCCAGTTATTTAAAATAAATCAGCATCTACTAATTGTCTGCATTCATTATTCATGCTTTCTGGTTATTCTCATTCCTAACTCGTGTGTCTTACACGTCAATTGCATGATATGTATATGAGCAACCGTTTACCATATTATTCTCCACATATTTTCAGTCTTCGAAGCAAAGACTTCTCGATAAGGTTTAATGACTCTTATCCGTCAATTAAAGGCTCTCATTAACGTAGAGAAGTACGAAAAACCCATTTCTCCTAAAACATCCAACTGATTTACATCTGTTGGCAGTTCAAAACTCTTGATTGGGATTTTGACACGAAAATTCTATAAAATTCGTTGCAGAGTTTGATAGAAGAGAAGATATGCTGTCCATATGTTTCGTGCGCACTCGTCCCATTTGTACAATCGGGGCGACATAGGGCAGTAGTAGGTCTTACAATGCTACATGAATAACAAATGCCAAGATGTGTTACTTATATATTCTCTGTTTGGTAGTGTAAAAATGATGTTAGACGAAGGTTTCATCGGCATTGTCTATAAATCAGAAAGTGATTTTTGTTCTACCTTTTTAATTTCTCCGTCTGCAAAATATTTTGCAAATTGCTCATCAGCATCAATGTCCTTGTACACTGCCACCATATCTAGCGAATTCCAACCGACTAGCATTTGAATTACATCGTCAGGAAGACCGCTTCGAGAGCAAGAAGTTGTAAAGAAATGACGAAGACTGTGAAAATAGAAGTCTTCTCCTAAATGTTTACTAAATGTATCAGCCCAACTATCAAGCGTTCCTGAATCCATAGGTTCATTTATATATTCTCCATTTACCTTCTTTGGGAATAGCCATTCTGATTCAATTCCATGTTCTTTTCTATAATTCATCCATAAATCAAAATATGGTTTAAATGGCTTTGCCAGTGTATATACTGTCAACATTTTGCCCCTAGATCCTCTTCCTTTTGTTTGGATCTTCTCAGGTGTTTTATATAAAGAACCATATATAATATTTTCGTCATCAAAATAAGACACTTTGAATCGTGGCAATTCACTCTTACGTCTACCACTAAATGCAGCTAACGCCAAAATACAAGCCTTATCATATTTACCTTTCTCAACCCAATAATCAAGCATACCCTGTACTTGTTCATCGGACAATACAGTTTTGGTAAATACTTTCTCATTTGCAGGATTTTCAATTTTACGTATGATTGGTTTAAAATTCTCATACTCATCGTCCAATATAGCTTCAACATAATTTGAAAGCGATGAGAGAGTAGATTTTACTCTACGCATTCTAGCTGGCGACCACTTATATTCAGTAAGACAAAAGCTCTGATACCGAGCAATATCTCTCTTAGACAAATCAACGAAAAATTTATTGTCACAATGTTGAAGTAAATAAACCCAGAAAATGTAAAGGTCACGTCTATATGCATTGATTGTATTTGGAGATCTATCAACTGAACGAAGATAGTCTAAAAAGTCATTTCCTAATTCTATATTCTCTTTATTGCACTGAGCCAATAGCTCATCAGTAACAATATTGTTGTGTTGTATTTTTCTACCCATTAAATCTCACTTCCTTTCAAACAAAAAAGAAGTAGGATAGTGGTAAACTAAGCTACTTCTTGTAAAATCTCATTTATTTTAATTATTTTAGTGGGCAGGGAAAGATTCGGACTTTCGAAGGCTTTCGCCAACAAATTTACAGTTTGCCTACTTTAACCACTTGTATACCTACCCATAACAAAAAGAGTGTGCAGCATACACCACACACTCCAAATATTTAAAAAATAAAATCAAGCAAATCAAATAATCTTCCAACCGAATCATATTCGTAAAAATCACTCAAATCAATCGGCTTACTCGAATAAAATTCACGCTTTTCATATCCATTAACATCACTTTTAATAGAAGTAAATCCGTGAATATTTCCATCATCATCTTTATCAAATGTAATATTTTTATGAGAATCATCGCTTACGTCAGTGCAACTGCAATTCTTACAATTACCATCACACTCATCGTTTGCATCTTCAGCATCCTCACCGATATTAAACTCATGCATAGTGCATCCAGAATCTTTATTGTCCTTAACAAAAGCCGAATTAACATCGCCATGAACGAATACAATGTCATCTTCGTCAAACATTACACAGTCTGATTTCAAGATATTTACCAATAAATCATTCATATCCAAACAAAGAACATATTCACCGTCATATTCTGTTAAGATAGGATCGTCAAATTCCTCACAAGACTCTAACTCAAAGTTTGTATTCTTGATGATTGAATTTAAAATGTCCTTCATTGTGTGATACTTTGCAACTACGCAAAGACCAACTCCGATATTTTTATCTACACGAAGCTTGTCAACCGTATCTGCTAAAAATTCAGCAAAATCATTTGTATCTGTAAAACCAAATGTTTTCAATATTTTCACCACCAATCAAATTAAGCGTTCTTTACTGCATCCTTAAAAGACTTTCCTGCCTTAAAATGTGGAGACTTAGAAGCTGGAATCATAATCTCTTCCTTTGTCTGTGGATTTCTCCCCTTACGAGCAGCACGTTCAACAGACTCAAATGTGCCAAATCCTACAATCTGAACCCTCTCACCTGCAATAACAGTATCCTGAATTGCCTTAATTGTCGCATCTACAAACACCGCCGTATCCTTTGCAGTTACTCCTTCTAATGTCTCTGATACTGTATCCTTAACTACCTTAATTAAATCTGTCTTTGTCATTTTTTGAACCTTCCTTTTTCTCAATTATTTTTATTTTGTCTTTTCGACTATTTTGTTTTATGTTTTTGTTTAATCGGTGATATTTACACCAACGATACTTAATCCGCTATCTGCCTTTACAATCAAGTCGCCCATCCCCATATTGTCATTAGGATTCTGATGATAATTCAGTTTAATCTGTAAGACAGTAGAACCATTTCCACTAATCAAACTTCCATTAGAGTTGACATACTCAACCGGCATATTGAAACTAATTGTCAAAATCTGTGACTCTTTGGTATGGTCAGACTTATGTACTCCATTTATCTGAATACGGTAATCGCCTCTACCAGTTTCAGGTCTTTGGTGAATAGTAGCAGTAGTTGCATAGCAACCGCTCGCTATGTAAATACCTTCCGATTGCCCTATGATAGCCACAATTGGCTTTTCATATTTCTTCATAAGCAAATCCTTTCTTAGAAATTTGCATAGTAAAAGAGGGTAGCATCCATATAAGGTACACTCCCTCTAATAGTGGCTTTGTCAGCCAAAAAGACTAATATATTATCTAAAAATACAAAAATGAGCAATAATGGATAATATATTAGCTGCGATATAAACTATTAAAATGATTGTTTTTTGAACGGAATAACAATCAAAATGATGGTTTTTAAGTAACTCTTAATTTAACGATATAATTCTTGTCTTTGAATCAATAATGTCACCATTTGGATCCAATGCAAGATACATAAACCCATTCTGATTTGGAATTATAAGTTTACCATTATTATAATCCAGCTTATCCAAATCACACACGCAACCTTGTTCATACATTTTTATTCCACCTTGAGTAAAACTTCCTACTTTGTGGGTATGAGCCATTACGATTCCAGTGAATGTGCGATCTACACGCAAAAAATAATTGACTGCCTTTTCTGTTGTTTTTAACATACCAGATGAATAATTTAATGGATGACAGAAAATTACATTACCTTCTTTTATCCACCATTCTTTATCATAAACGATTTCAATATTTGAATCTTCAAACACTTCACGAATAGAAGAGTATTGCGTCTGGGTTTTATTTCTTTCGTCACTAACCTTGAATCCATCATCTATAATCATTCCTAGCGGATCTGTTGGAATGATGCCAAGTAATTCATTTGATAATCTATCAGAACAGTATCTTTGCATACGGTATTCATGATTTCCCATCACAAACATTACCTTTTTAGGTGTAGTCAGATTGATTAAATCAATAATATACTGTCTTCCTAAAACAAGTTCTTCATCAAGATTTATTTTGAATTTTTTAGGAAATGCAGAACATGAAAAACAATCCAATAAATCACCATTGACTATTAAAGTGTCTACAATTCCCTTATAGCTTGCAAAAATACCAATAGGTAAATTAAACGGAATATGAACATCTGACACACATAAAATTCTTTCAGATGCACCCTCACAGTTGTGAATATAATTATCATACTCTTCATATCCAACAGCCTGTTTTCTAAGCTGATCTGGTGTAATGTTCAATCCAAGCATATCTCGAATCTCAATCCAATCCATATCTGTTTCCTTGCGCTTTTTCGCAAGACAACATCTCAATTTCCATTCAAAATCTGTTTCATTTTCTAATCTATGTAAGTCGATTATAATGTCCACCTACTCTCTATTACTCTTCATCAGACGGAACATCCAGCTCCTCATCTGTCTTTAATGCAACAGTAAAATCAATTACCTGATTCTTAAATGAAGTAAGTAGATCAGCTACTTTTACTTCCTGCTCCATATCATTCTCATCTGTATATGTAATGGTAGTACAATCCTCTGAGAGCGTACCTGCCTTTACTGTTAACTTATCTGTAGTTGTTCTTGTGAACTTTAATTTACTAGCTGCCATTTTTCAATCTCCTTTTTCTCCAATAAAATAGGAGAGCAGTGCGCCCTCCTTAAAATAATTCCTCAATATCTGTAATAATGTGGTCAGCTACACCTTTTTTAATAATCTCATTAGCGTCTAACCACCAATTTTTACGATAATTTTTATCATATTCATTCTCAATAATCTTTGTATGACTTAAAATAAATTGTTTTGTGTCTTCCTCAATTTTCTTAGTTCTTTCTAAATCATCAAGTACCTTGCCAGTATCTCCGTAACTACCTGTAGAGCCATCATGAATAAGTGCTTCGGTAGACGACAGGATATATCTGTTGCCCCTTGGGATACCCATAAGCAAAAGCCCTCCTGCGGAGTAACATTTGCCCATCCCAATAGCATAAACTGGTGTCTTAGAAAGGTTACAGATATTAATAAGCTCGTTTATTGCATTAAGAGAACCACCATTTGAATTAATCCAAATCTTAATTGGTTTTCTTTCGGCAATTGCTATATCCTTGTCTTCTCTATTCCATTCAACTATTTCCTGAGTCCATTCTACAATTCCATCATCAATATCTTGATTGATGAGAATTTCACGATTATTCGCTTATAATAATCAACAAGAGTCGGATCTGCAAGTTTATAATTTGCTTCACTTCCTAAACTATCAAACTCTAACTGTAAATAATCTTTATTCATAGGCTATTAGCCTCCAATTTCGTAATATTTTACATATCATCAGCTACAGCAGCAATCTTACTTCTGTAGATGTTCTGTAATTCAATTTCTCCATAGAAATCATGTCCTCTGAATACCTCAGACATTCTTCTCATACCATTATTATTGCCTGCATATTGATTTAGATCAACCTGGGCGTTATAGTCGCCATCTATAATACAGATTGAATCTTCTCCAATTCTCTGTAATGCAAGTTTCATGAGTGATATATCTAAATTCTGCGCCTCTGTAATATAGACCGCACAATTTAACCCACTTGTATCAAATCCTCGAATATCACACATTGGTAAAATAGAAAGTTTATTTCTTGATACAAGCTGTTCAATCATAAACTTGTCTCCAAGTTTTCCTGCAAGCATATTACCAATACTTGAATCAACAAGCTTATCTAATTGTGTTCCTGGTAAAAATCCAATCTTAGCCGAATTCATAGTAGGAGTTGGGTTAGCAAAAATCACAATTTTATCAATTTTGTGTTTTTCAAGTAGCCACATCATATATCCAACTGCAAGATATGATTTTCCTGTACCAGCAGAACCTTTAATCATAGTAATCTGATTATTAGAAAAACTGTTTAAAGCCATTTGTTGATAAATGTCTCCATTAAGAGGTTTAACTGCACCAAAATAATCTGATTTAATATTAGGGAATTTAATGTTTTGATACATTCCTTCTCGCCAAACGAGAGTATCAACGACATGATTATTAGAATCTTTTAAGATTAGATACTCATTTTCGAGTAATCCATAGATATTTTCCTGCAAGTGTTCATAAAAATAAGCCATTTCTGACTCTGAAAGTGTCTTCTCAACAAATCCACTATAATCATCCACTGGCTCATCATTTACACCTCTTACAGTAAGATTAAATATTTTCCTTGCAATCATTTTACAAGCAACATCATCCGTAATAAAAACAACATCCTGCATTCCGCTTATAAATGCACAGCTACCAACTATTTTAGTATCAGATGTTATTTCCATATTTTTCTCAAGTATGTAGTTTTCAATTGCGTTGTCATATACAACAACTTCATATTTATCCGAATTGTCATCAAGTAGATGTAAAGCTTTTCGTGCCTCATACTTTACTTGATCATCTTTGTTTCGAGATACTTTAATATGCTCTAATTCTTGTAATGTTACAGAACTTATAATAAAATCTTCCTCAAATATTTTGTCCTGTAATTTTAAAATAGCATTAGTATCATAAAATTTTATTGTACCGATGGTTTCCGACCACCTTTCATTTTAAATTTCGTTTATTAGACGATTTTGCTTTTTCTGTACTCATCCAAAGCTTTTAAGTTATTGTAAGACTCAACCAGATAATACTTAGCATGACCACTATAAGTCTGTTTCACATTCTCATTTCCAAGAAGTTTCCTCATTGCAAAAGCTTCTGTTTTGTTAATTAATAAAATAATTTTCACATCCTTAAATTTATTTCCTACATAGTAGGATAGTAGTGAGCGTGGAGGGATTTGAACCCATCGACAGCTCGATTAAAAATCGAGTGCTCTGCCAAACTGAGCTACACGCTCAAAATAAAAATCCCATACCGAAGTATGAGATCATTACATTTACATGCGCTGAGATTATACGCACATTCAGAAATCTTTACGAGCATTATGTATTCTCTCGTTATCCACCATATGCTGCTAATGCACACATATAGTATTTCCCACGATTGCCTTGTTTATAGAGTGGCTGATCTCTATTTCTACGTATCTACTCTGATGTCCTCATTCCATCGACAATGCCTTGCCGTAAATCTCCGCTAAGAGAACTGTGCAGATTCGACCAAACACTTCAAAGCCTTGCGAGACTTCTTAGTGAGTGTATTATCCGAAGATTACACTATTAAACCGCTTTCAATACGCATAGATGTTGACTTTCGCTGTTAATGTTCTTTTTTATATAATTTGATAAGAATTATTCATCCAATAATTTTGATATTTGCAATCGAATATTATTAAATCACATACATAGAAAGTTATTCATACAGATGATGTGCAACACCAGAAGCTCCAATTCCTTTTGAGAATAAGAATACTCCACACCATCAGTCTTTCGGTTATCATCCCTACTAAACGTTCACATAAGCTAATTAGGCATTTGCCAGTTCACTCACATAAATGGATACCGCCATTGTGTAATAAGCACTCAGACTATATATCCTCCTGATTCATCGTCATATCTTCATAAGTTTGCATGGACTATTTGATTTGCGGTCAAAAACAACATTCTCAGCTGTCGCCCCTGAATGTGCTTATCATCCCTTATTTCATGATACTATTTCCGTATAGGATTTACTTCGTTACCGATACGAAACGAGTCCTTTTGAGACTCCGATATGTCAGTTTTGCTTGAATTGACTGTATTTCTACAGCGATAGCGTGTAAGACTATCTTTACATACCTCACGATATGCTATCTTAATGGTTGTCAAGCCAACCGAGTTGTTACGCCTTGGAATCGAACCAAGCTTCGAGAGTTTATGAGACTCCCTCAAACATCCAGTCTGCTGCCAGCTATATATTTGAGAATAATCGGCAACCATACTACAAGAACTGTAGCACAGTTACCGACACATATAAGAAGAGGAGTACAATATGAATATGTACCAATCTTAGAAATGATCTTTAGAATTGTTCTGTTTGAAAACGCCTCGACTCAGGACGACCATAAAGGTTAGAGTCTCTATATCTTCCACAGAAATGCATGGTACAGTCTCGCTTGATGAACTTAACTGGTTTCATCACTCATGCACAAGTTTTTCATACGGCATCACATCAACTAACTTATAGCCATATGTTAGACGAACTTTACAATTATATATTCTCTGTTTTATCAGCTAAGAAAAGCTGATTTCATTGTGTTAGCCTTTCGGCACAGCCCTCAATCAAGAGGGCTTTTATTTTGTAGTAAAACACGTGTTGCATACTTTTATTCCGCATTTGCATATAAGCGGAGAGGATAGTTATGTTGGTATTGTACGAAGTACACGCAAATTTACACTGTTATACATTGATAAAGCTTCATTGCCCACTTTCTCCTCATAAGTTCACTTAACTACAATCGTTGAAACCGTTGATTTTACTAGCTTTTAGCAACACTAAAGCAATTAAGTCTGTACAAAAACTGTGCATTTTTAACAATTTTTTGAAAAACATTTTAGCAAATTTGATGAATTTATACTGTATAATACCTTCATTAACAATGATTTATTTTTATTAAGGACAGAAGATATTGATTTTTGGTTTCGAATTGAACCAGGAAGAATTTTAAAACAACGATCAATCATCCAAGAAAACAACCCAAGATAATTCTTAGATATTTTAATTGATTTCACTTCATAAATCATGTCATCAAAATCTTTTCTAAGCAATAAATAATCATCATTCTCTGCATCATCGTTTATTTCATATAATTTTAATGAATATTTTGCTATAATTTCCTCAACCTTTCTACAAGTACGAATATTACTTTTCATTTCATATTTAACAAAAAAATGACTCATTGGCAGAGTTGTATCTGTATTATGAAACTTCATTAAATCCAAATCGTATAAGTAATTCATAGGACATTTTAAACTTTCGTTTATGTATTTTTCATTAAAACCTCTTTTGATTATTTTCCAAAACGAAGGATAAAGATTTGTTTTAATATCCATATCATCTTTTATTCTTTTGATTTCACCAGTTAAGTCGATGTCGAATCTTCTCTTTGCGTTATCAATAGCGACTTGAGCCAAAACACTTAATATACATACATAGTCAACATACTTTTGGTCATCAAAATTACATGCATATGTTTGAGCTATTTGAGCTAAGTTGCTTGATTCGCCAATATCCAACTGAGATTTTGCTAAATTATTGTCAATTCCAGCATAATCGTCCATTGATTTACCATATATATTTTTCTCTTTTGGAATGTTATTTTTGATGGTAGGATAATTTTGATAGCATTTTCTCGCATGTTCTACAATATCACATTGATTTGTTGTATACCCACTATCGGAATCTTGATCACTTCCATTGTTTCTATCCTGAAAATCTGTACCATTCATATTTACTGCAACGCACTGTTTTCCAAGGTTAAAATATTTTTTAAGATTTTTATGGTATATATTGTGAAGATATGTAAGATTGTTTTTACTATTAAAAGGACTTCTAAAGAAAGCTAGATATTCACCACTATTAAATCTTTCAGTGTAACATTGAATTGTATCGCTTTCGGCAAAAAATGTGTCATCATTATCAACGTCAGATTCATTTCCTGTGGCAGCATATAAAAGCATTGCATATGGAGATCCAACTATTACTAAATTTTCAGCATTTTGAATAATACGTCCACTTTTCATATTTAACACATATCCTTTAATAATAGCTTTTTTTCTGTCACGAAAATATGAACTCCTTACAAAATCTGGATTTTGATTACACAAAGCAATTAAAACTTCGTAATCATTTGAAAAGTTTTTATTCTTCTCAAGATATTTCAAAAACTCAGAATTGTCTTGTTTGAGTTTATTGATATACTCAACACTTTCCTTTACAACATTTGGCATTATTTTTTCATCAAGAGAGTTTACCATTTGGTAGCTCATTCTCTGAACTTCTCCAAGTTTACTTTCATGTGCAGTTTTCACAATACCAAACATACAGCCGTTTTCATAAACTCGATCACACCAATATTCATACGACTTATCAAATTTCAACCATTTCATAGCATTGTCAGTTGTGATCAATTCAATATCCTTAACAAAATGTTCTACTCCAAACATATCTTTTACAGTAGCAGAATAGTAATTCTCTCTAAAATAGTCTTTGAAAAATTGCTGGATATTTGTGCTAAAAGCTGCCATTTTACAAAAATGATGTCGTAATAATATATATCCATTTCCCCAACTTGGGAAGATACTAGAATCAATTAACGCCTGTCCGTCAAACATCGTGTTCTTCAACTCGTAATTATCAATGTGTTTTGCATAGCAATGTTTGTTTTCATCTGTCTCAATACTAACTACTTTAGTAAAAAATGATCTATCCACATCTTTTAATATTAAAATATTCTTGGGATTAATTTTGACTTTACCAACGACGGCACTGGATATGAGAGGAGCATAAGCACTAATTTCGACTGTAGGAGAATTCCTTTTAGGAAGTCGAATGCCCATATACAAAAATTTAATTGCTTTTTTATAAAGGCGATCACATATAAACATACACGAGCCTTTTTTTGCTTTTCCTGTACTTCTGTAAAGCATTTTGTAATGAATAGTTTCTCGTTTTATAATATCACCATTTTTCTTTCTGGTAATATATTCAACATTTACACCTTCATTATAAAACAATGTTCTTATTTCTTCTTTTGTGTGTTTGTGATATTTGTCTTTGTTCTTATTTGCTTCCTGAAATAATTGTGAAAGTTTTTTACGTTTATTCCTTTTCTTTTGAATCTGACTATTATAGCCATATGATTTTGCAAGCTTATATTCAGTTCTCGCATCTCTAGCAACTTTTTGTAAATGCACAATTTCTTCATCATAAGATCGAGAACCAAAATTAAATTCCAAACATATTAAATCTCGTGTGGATTCTTCTTTCCATACTTTTAATCCGTTCTCTTTTAAAAAGTCACTAAAAAGGCTGTTTGTAAACATTGCGTCTTTATATTCATAATGATCTCTAACACCATTATTGTATTCATAAAGAGTGCTTGCCTCGATATTTTTTATTTTAATTCCGTATTCGCTCATTTATTATAACATCACCTCTTCTTACATATTCTCCAAATGAAATTTCTATTTACTTTTTACTTCTTAATCAACAAAATAAGCTTCTACATGTTTCATGCCATTTTCTTTGGCAAGCAGATATGATGTATAGCCATCAATCAGAAGAAAATCTCTATTCAGCACAATCTTTGATTCAAAATGGTCATTTTTTCTAAAATATTCACGCTTATGTGCCATCTTCTTAAATTTTGGTGGTGATTCCTTAAATTCGGCAGGCACAATAATATCCGATACCTTTACTTTGTATGGTTCACCTGGATTATGTAATCCAAGCGTTGCAATAATTCTTCTAATAATCTTATTCATCGTAGCCCTCCATTTCTTTATAATTAAATCCAAGCCAATTGATTATCTGGTCTGTTCCTAAGCATCCAACACAGTCTTCATGTATGTATTCTCCTTGCTCATTATCAAGATAGCGTTCACCTTGATAGATTCCTTCGCCACAATAGCAGCATAGGTACTTTGGACGTAGAGGAGAGTAGTAGGGACAGCGATAATCATGTAGACCGTCATATCTTCCACATATACTACACATATAGTTATTTAATTCTCCTTTAATACAGTTGTGTAAATTTTTAAGTTGCAATTTTAGGTGGGTATTTGTTCACCGAATGGTGTAGAATTTTCTGTATATTATCAGAATAGTAAATTCTCGGCTAAAAAGGGTGTTTTAATCATTCTGCTTATGTCTTTCTCTATAACTTCTAATATTGTTTTCCATTTTCTTTTCACATGAGCGATCGAAAGCCCAATCAGAGAAAATCTCATCTGCAATATTTCGTGATCCTGTGTAGTCTGTACAAAAATCTGATACACAGATATAACCTCCATATGTATTAGAGTTATGGTTCTTTGGTGTAATTGTTACGGTTTTGTTCATTTAATAGTTCTCCTTTACTGTTTAAAAATAATTTGTTCATTGCAATCAACTCCTTTGAGTGCTGCGTTAATGGTTACATATGTATATTCTCTGTTTTGATTTACGACTTATTACCATTTTTGATTTCTCCAAACGAGTCTACATTATAGATTTCCAACATCTTAGTAATAGCCCATTCAATTTCTTGTTCATAGCCTTCTTTATTAAGCACATATATATTTGGTACATTTTGTGGTGGTTTCCTTGGATCAAGCTGCACACTGCCAACTTCTTTTTTTATTAGAAGTGGTTTTTTGTCACCGATGGAAGAGGTGAGGTACTGAATGCATTGATTAATTGTATCCTTTGACATAGAAAGCTCTTTTGACATAGATTCTATACTTCGCCAAAAGGCTTCAGGCTTGGTTTCGGGATTATACATAGATTCTTCATTATCTTTATTTTTAGGACGAATGAAAATATATGAATTGATATAGAGAAAAGCCATTAATATATTCTCTTTATTAATACTAGATTCGTTCATCATAATAAAATCAAGCTGAGAAGATGTGATTTTTGAAAACTTGTCAACTGCATCAAAATTTTCAGGAATAATTTTAATCTCAATACCAGTATCATAAGTAATAGAATCAAGATCCTGTTGAACTTCAATCATTTTGTTGTTGATCATATATTCCAATACATCAAGAATTTCTTGAACTGCTTTTGGTCTACGTTTATGTGTTTTATATCCATAAAAATTTAAAACCTTTCTAAGCGTAATCCAACTATAATCCTCATATGATCTATATTTATCAATAAGGATGTATGTAATATAGAATTTTCGACTAACTCCATATTTGGTTTTTATATTCCCTTGGATGTAATCATTTGGAAAACGAGTAAAGTATTCTGTTTTCTGTTGCAATAAAAATTCCTCCTTTATATGTGATATTTATTTATTCTCCATTTGAGATTAAGTAGAAGATGAATCTACGAGCGTTCAGTAAAGTAGGTCTTAACCCCCACTTGTTTGTTTTATTTTTGAAATTGGTAGGGGATGAAACCTACTTTACCGAACTGAAAAAAGATATACTACTTTATTTAATAAGACAGACTATTCGTAATTTATTCGCTACGCTCATAAATTACTCTTTAAAATTTTGATTGATTGTTATTGGTTAGTTTAGGTACATGATGTTTGGATTGATGGTTTTATTTTGGTACATATATGATGTACCTATAATGTTATTCTCTCTTTAAATTATTATTCTGTTCCAAATCAACATACTTCTCTTTAAAAATATCCTCTACAAAGAATGCTGGTAGTTTGTCATGGTAATTTTCATATAATTCTTCATCGGAGATGCGAGAGTAGCATTTACATTTCTCTATTGGTGAATTAACTTCTCTGATATAATCCTTTACAATAGATTTACCTTCTTTGAATCGCTCATTTATTTTTCCGCAAATAGTACAGTATGTATATAAACCTGTATTAAGATGAGTCTTCCCTGCAAATGTAGATTTATATTGAATAAGACATTCTTCATATTGATGTTTGTGTTTTGATTTGCGGTTACTCTTTGAGATATCACTTTTTGTTGACTTGAGATATTTTGGTATTTCGTTTTCTTGTATCATTTTTGATTCCTCCTTGATGTATTATTCTCTCTTTATAAAAATGTGATTATTGCACTATTATTCTTTTGGTAGTAAAATGAGTATATCTAATTTTAAAGGAGGATCCGCTTATGAAGAAATTAAAGAAATTGAAAAATGTAATTAACTTTGTGTTATGTTTTACAATGTTAATCGGCATAATTCAAATCGTACCACAAGATGTTTATGCTGCCAAAAAGATTAAACTAAATAAGACGAGTATGACATTATATGTTGGTGAGAAGCGAAGTGTAATACTATCTCAAGGTAAAAAAGACCTTAGTTGTTTTGGAGCTAAATTTTCTTCTTCAAATAAGAAAGTAGTAACAGTTAATAAAACATCCGGCTGTGTAAAAGCAATAAAATCTGGAACTGCTAAAATAACGGTAACTTATAATAAAAAGAAATATGTATGTAATATTACTGTTAAGGATGCATTAAAGGATCATGTAAATTGTGAATTAATTGATATACCTGAAAATGTAGATTCTACACAATACAATAAAGTAATTAAAATAACGAATGATAATGACGTAGCAATTGAAGCTAATGTTTCTATTAAGCAATACGATAAAGATGGATTCTATGTTGGAGAAAATACAAATTATTATACTGTAAATAAAAACAGTTATATTATTGCATTGGTAGAATGTAATAGTGGACGTTTAATAGATCTTAATAATCCTATACAGTATGATGATTATTTTAAAGCATTTTTGAATAGTGTAAGTAAAACCGATTCTATTGATATAGAATATAATATTTCCGATCCATATATTGATAATAATGGCGTATATAGAGATATTATATTTAGTTCACCAACCGTTAAATCTGCTCATTATTCTATATTGTGTTATAATAGTAATGACAAATTAACGAGAATGGTTAATGGTTATGTATATATTCCTGCTAATGAAAAAGTAAAAAAGAAAGATGGATATAATTTGAATTTTAAAGATAAATATGATATTCAAAGGGTAGAAATTTTCTTATATTAAATAAAATTGCATTTATAAGGACTATGGCTTATTGGCTGTAGTCCTATTTTATTGACTGAGTTTAGGTTAGTCTACCCAAAATTATTTCTTCCTAACGTCAGAAATACCGTCCCTATCAAGGGACTATTTTTATGCTTACGCATATATTTATTTTATTTATTGTTATATGTGTAATTTTAATGAGTGGAATTAATTAGGTAAAGAAGTATAGGCTGGTATAGCTCAAATATTATGTATATGGTTATATTGGTGTATTAGTGGCTAGAAATAGGTGCTGTAGATTGATTTTATTAGTTGGATTTAGTAAATGTGTATAGAATTATAATTTAATGTAGATGTAGATTTAGTATTGTTGCACAAATGTATGGTTTAATTTTCTTTTATTCGACGTTGTAAAATGCCTCTAAAAATGATTTTTATTGTGTTGGCGGAGAACTGCTAGGCTGAGAATTAAAATGGCTTATTTGGACGATTAGACGCTTTGTAAGACGTATGAATGTTTTTGCTGTATATATTGACTGTTCTATGTAGTAATTATGGCTTGTATTCTTGGTTTTTGAGTACCCCTGTTATTGTTCAGTGGTGTGAATGATAAGTTGAGTGATTCTTTGATGAAAAATCGTTATCGGTAAAAGTGCTTATAAATAAGGATGTTTTTGAAATTGTTGGTGAATTTTTGATGAAATGGAATTTTAATTTTTGGGTTATGAAGTGGGTGAAATGCTTGATTTTAGTGGGTTTTGACGATATGGGGTACGATAAGTGGTTTGGTGGATGAAATTTGGGATTTTGCTTGATTTTATTAGGAATTTTGAGGATTTGAAGAGGTTTGATTTTTGAGTTGGTGTGTAGATGAATCAGCTATAGGTGCTGCTGCATTTTTAGTCCTTGGAGTTAGTTTTAACTACCCCCCCTAGTTAGGCAAAACAATGGTTAATAGATATATATTATCCATTATTTTTCTGATCTGATTTTCACAACAAATAGTATTAAAAACTACGTGTAGTAGTTATTGGTACTATAGAATATAGTTTTGTATTACTATAACCCAATATAATCTTAATATCGTTATCAATCACCACTTTTATATTAAAATCAAACAAATTTAAGTTATCATTTTCCACTTTACACAATAAAATCTATCTAAAAATGGGACAGTCCACCACCACACTATAATCTATTAGTAAATATTCACAATAACCCACACCACAAACACACTAAAACTATACAAAAGTAACAAAAACAATAAAATCCATAAATAGGGCTTTACATAATCCCTATATAGGTATAAAATGACCATATCAATTAAAAATTGCGTGGGCAAAAATCCCCACTATTCAAGTAGTGATGTTTAACATCATTCCGGCATAGTGATTTAATCACTAGGGACTTGGATAAAGCGTGTAACGTGACATACCGTGTAAAGCTAGTAGCAATCAGGCAATACAAACATAAGTCCTAATTGTAAATGGTCTAAACTCCATGTAAAAGCCGATAGCACACACACAAACAATTATAACATGACTTTTCAAGTCAGGAAAGAAAAAGAGGTAAAAACCATGAGAACAAAAATGTATGAAATCAAAAAGAACAACGAAACAAAAGCTTTTGAATTAAGGACAATTGATTTTAATTTTCATTCAAGCTTATGTCAGGATGGAAAAATTGTATTCAATGAAATCTTTTCCCGTGAGTTTGCGCGTGTTGAATATTTCAAATTACGGACAAAATACGACAACGGCAACGCTACAAATGATGACGTTGAAAAAATGAACTTATTAGAATCTGAATTTGAATTTGATTCTAATACAACCGCAACAACTGACGTATTAGGCACACCGAAAGAGTTAGTCGGACTTATGTATTTAACATTGTTTGCTAACAATTCAATCATAAAATCATATGATTGTACGAAAGATGATGACGGCAACAATGTTTATAAATTAAAATATGAGCGTATTTCCTTAGGCATGGATACATTCTATAATAAGTGCAAAACTACAATAGCACAAATAAAATCAGGTGCAATCACTTTAGAAAATGCCGTTGATACACTCAAGCCATTATATAATGAGTGTACAACCTTAATCAATCACGATGCTAGTGAAAAAATCTGTAAAAAATGGGTAGAATCCACTAAAGAAAAGAATACACGCTTATTCATTGCCGGCTTACTTCCTACTTATAAGCTTAATCGTAGTAACCGGATTGATGAAAAAAGCCCTTTGAAATCACAATCAGATTTTGAGAAGTATGTTGCAATGTGGCTTGTGTCAGGCGGTACAATGGTTACTAAAAAAGCATCAGGAAAAGACACGGTTACAATGTCATCAATGATTACAAACGCTACAAAATAACAACTAAACAACTAAACTCTTTAAAGAGTAGGCTTGATAAGTCTACTCTTTTTTGAGTACAAAAAAATATGTCAGGCGGTAACTTTATTATGAATGATAAAATATTCAAGCCGTTGCAATATTATAATTGTTATATGAATACGGCACAATTTAACATTTTTGATATAACAATTTCATGTAATAGCGTTATATATATTGATACTTGCGAAAATACCATGTACGTTTGTTCACGTTTCCCAAACTATTCAGGGGATGCGAAAAACGTTATTTTGAATGTTACATGGTACGATTATGAGATGCACACAATCGGCACAACAACGCTAAAAAATTGTGATGCGTCAATAGCATTGTTTGAGGCTTGGAAGTCGGCAAGTATGCCACATGCACGAAAAATCAGGCGCAATATAACAATGCGTGACTATGAAAACATGATGAAACATGACCGCAAGAAAAAATCAGGCTCAGGCGGTGTGCGACTTTCTGCAAAGTCTGATGAATATACAACAGATAGTTTACATTATAAGCAAGTGACAGAATCCGCATACTGGGCAAATTTAAGCAATTCAAAATCAGGCAATGCGTCAGTAGTTGCATCAAATATAAAATAAATCGCATATTAAAATCAACGCTACCAGTCTGCCCAAATTTAAAACAATTCTATGAGGTATGGAAAAATGAAAGACAAATTTTCACAAGAATTATATTCTATTCGACTTGCCTATAATATAGGCGTATTTTCAAAAGAGTATGCACGGAATAAGTTTGCACTTTTATATGCACGAACTTTTGGCGGTGCGTCTGGAATTTATAGAGAAATGGCACTTTGCGATTTTGAAGAGTGTTTCAGAGATTAAGGAGGGCTTGCGTAATGAATAATCAGGCTTTAATTGAAAACATGCTTGACATGTGACTGTCTCAAAAACAGCTTGAAAAAATCAAAGAAGACTGGAATGCCTTTTATAATGATCCTTTGAAATATAAGGGAACTGTCGTTATTGATATGATTAAATTAGATTTGCAGGAGGTATAATCATGCTTAATATACAAACAACAATTCATTCAGATGCAGAAGGTAACTATAAGACAAAAGATATAATATCTCAACTTATAAAGGCAGATCTAGGAATAGAATTGCCTAATAAAATATTAAAAGATATATGTCTTGCGGATTTAAAATGTGAGGGTTTGTCATGCACATATTCGCATACAGAAGGCACAGTCTGGGATAATGAGTTGCGCACTTATACAGAACGCAAAATAACATTATGTTTTGGATAATTATAAAAGGCAGATTAAATTCTGCCTTCCGTCTTACGGTGTAAGTCCGTAACCGATGAGCAGAAGCGAAACGGAATGCAAAGGAGGTTGATAAAATGGCTATGCCATAAAATAATCAAGGAGGACATTAAATATGTCAACAATACCAGAGTGTTTAAGAAAATTAGGCGTAAAGGAACTGTCTGATGAAGAGTATAAGGAATATTGCAAGGTAGATCCGCAATATGCTTATGAAGATGAGTGTAAAAGCGAAAATAGTTCTGAAGATGAATAATTTTCTAATACAGTCTATGCGTAGCAATATGTATAGACTGTATATCTTTAAAGATAAATGCAAATTGAAATTATTATATATATATGCTAATATAGGAGGTGAATAACTGATGGAGGCATATAATATGAAGGTAAACTATAGTAAACTATTTGCAAAATTGAAAAGTGAAAATATTACTCAAAAAGCATTTAGGGAAACTGTAGGCATAGGTGGGACTACGATAGCGAAATTAAAAAATAATGAATCGGTCACAATAGATACTATATGTAGTATTTGTGACTACTTCCGTTGTATGCCTGATGAGATAATGGAATTCATCCCCGAAGAGAATTATCCAGAAGATATAAAGGCAAAGCAACAGGCAAAACAAGAAGTTCAGGATCAAATAGCAGAACTTCAAGCGAAACTAAAAACAATGTAACTGCGTCAATTATAACCAACGCACCAATCAAGCACCCAATTTTCGGGTGCTATTTTTATACCCAAAATTAAGGAGGAACAACTATGAAACGCAAATTATTATCACTCATTTTAGTAGCATCAACACTAATTACCATTATGCCAACTACGGCAAATGCAAAGAAAAATCATTATTACACACTCACAGGTACAATTCACAATTTTGCATATACCATGAGTTATTCAAATGAAACCATACTCAAGGGAACAGGATTTGATATTTGCACAAAAAATGGAAACATATATCAGATGGTTGATTCTGATACAGACTATTACTTCAAAGAGAATCAAAAAGTGAAAGTAAAATTCCATGACAATAACACACCGAAAGACAAAATGGATGATCGGATTGTATCTATAAAGAAAACAAAATAAAAAGGAGAATAAATCTATGTACGATGAAACAATTTCAAATTATTATGCCTTATTAATCGCAATTACAAAAGGCAAAACAGCAAAGGAATCACTTCTGGCAATGGGAATTTGCCCGGATAACGACATGGAAGGAGGAAAAGAAAATGCGTGAATTATGGAAACAGAGATTATTAGGATTAATTAGCATATGTACAGGTATTGCATCTTTATTCATTGTAAAAGAGGCAACTGTTGCATTGTTTTTAATTTGGTTAGGATTATTGTTCATTTTACAAAAGGAGGTATGGATCTGGTGAAAGGATATACAGTGCCGGGTGGCTATATGGGTTTTGTTGAAGGCAGATATCAATTATTTGAAACAGAAAGCGCATACTATGAGTATATGTTAGAAAGAAAGCAATCTGGTGATATGGTAAAGGAAAATAGCCCACAGATTTTTAATACGCTTTGTAAGAATTGTGGAGAACGCAGTTCATGCAAAGGTGTCTGTATTGAAATGAATAATATGCTTGTAAAGCGAAAGGAAGTGAGAACATGTTAGAATACAGTGATTTTTATGATGTTGCTATATATGCAAATGAGCATTGGGATGGTTCATTTACTCCAAAAGAAATTGCAGAAAATGCGTATAATTATACATGCGATTTTGAATGGTCAAAACAGAATGGAAAGCTTGCAAAGTCAATACATGATTTACTTAGAAATTTTGATGATGACATGCTAAATGACGATGACTCAGATGTGGAATATTGGTCAAGCGAAATCAGAAAAGAGCTGAAAGAAACATGGGACGCTTCAGATTGCCCATGTAAAGGATGTATATATATTGATATATGCGGAAATTTAAAGCAAACAAAAACATGTAAAGATAGAGCATGTTTTAAGAAAAACAAAGAGCCAGATAAACACGGATATATAGAATATTGTGTCAGCACCAGTTATCCATATATCACGGTATATTGCTCAAATATAACACAGGCAAGAAAAGCAAAAAGCAAATTGCACAAAATAGGCAGAAAGGCATTTGAAGTTGTGGCTTTGACACCAAGAGGTTGTGACTATTTGGTAAAGATTTAAACGGCAAGCGAAAGCAAGCCGTTATTTTTATACAAAAAATTATATTAAGGAGGACACAAATATGTGTAAAAGAGTTTATTTAAAAGCAAAAGAAGCAGAGATGGAAATGCAGGAATTACGGAATACGGAAGGTTTTGCAGGCAAGATGGAAACCGACTATATCTCACGGATGATTAAAGATGCAAAACGAAACTCTATGATTGGAGACAAGCTTCAGCTTGTAGTTGATCCGATGTACATTCATATTCCTGAATGGCAGAGAAGATTGAAACTTGCTAGAGCATATGCAATTGGAAACGGATATAACAAATACAAATGGGATGTCCCGAAGGTATTATTCCATAAAGGTAAATTGTACGTGATTGACGGTCAGCACAGAATTTATGGTGCTTTTAAAGCGAAAATGGATTCTGTAGTGGTTGAGATTATGGAATGTTCACTCGAAGAAGCAATTGACTTGTTTATTAATCAGTCACAGGACAGAGCTAAGATGCAGCCTATGGATATTTACAAAGCAGCTATTGCAGGCGGTAAGGCAGAATATGTGAAATTACAGGAAATTTGCCACAAGAACAATGTTGCAGTAAAGGGAGATGATGAAATAGAGAACACAATAGGAACACTCACATCAATTTCTGATGGTGTCAAGTTGGCAAAATCAAATCCAGACTTATTTGATTCAATGCTTGCTCTACTTGGAAATCTTGAATGGAATGGATATGCAGATTCTTATAATGGAAAAGCATACACTGCTAAGATTATTCGTGCATTAAAATCATTATATGCATATTGTGATGGTCGTATACCAGAAATGGAATCAGCATTACTTGAACATTGTAAGGGAACAGAATTTTTCGTTGAAAACATCATGGATAAAACACAGGCACAGATTTTTGATTATCTTTCAGAAATTGTGCGTTATGAAATGGAAAGTCCATTCACAGAAAAGAAACGCAAGACAACAAAGAAAGCATCAAAGGTAAAAGCAATTTAAAATACATAGCTGGGATAGCGGCAAGACGGTCATATTATAATAAGGAAAGGATTGGTGAGTATGGCATATAGAAAAGCAAAACAATTAAGGGAATTTGAACCAATTCTATTAAGGAATGGGTACAGATTTGAACGGTGCAAGGGAAGTCATTTTATTTATATAAATCGAACTTCCCATAAAATTATTACGGTAAACAAGGATCTGAACAAAATGGTTAGAGAACGATTTATAAAGGAGAATAAGTTACAGGAGGTGTAAATATTATGAAATGGATTAAATTATTACGGAAAGACAAATATGCATTACTGCAAAGCGAAAGTGATACGCAGTATGCAGTAGTTTCAGGCTACGATCCAACGCAGCCTGAAGATCAACAGTGGGAATATGGAACATATTTTACTTATTGGAATGATGCAAAGAGAAAAGCAGATTGCTTACAGAACGCTTTGGACTGTTTCAGAAGTAGAACGGAAGAGAATTATGTAACCAAAGGACAGAAATATCTTGAAATCTACAGAGAAGATTATACAGAAGGCACATTCAACGAAATTCTTTCAACTCTTAGGGTTGATAATGACAGAGTTGGAGACGCACTTGGATGCTACTGTATTGTAGATGAAGAGAGTTTGATTAAGGAGGAATAGTCATGGCACGGAAAGCAGAAGAATATGTAGTTGGAATTTTATTTCCGTACAAAGATAGAACGGAAATCAAGTATGTGACAAATGTATCAAGCGAACCTAAGATTGCAAAGTGGGAAGATGGGAAAGAGGCAATTACTTTTTCAAAAGCATATGTAAAGGATCTTGCATGGGGATTAACATTAAACGGACATCCTGCAATTGCAATGTTGAAAGAATCATACTTGAATTTGAGTAATCCTAGAATTGTAGAAAGTGAGGACAAATAAATGAAGGTAAATGGATATAATATCACAGATTTTGTAGTAACAACATATGCAGATATGTTTCAGAGGAAAGCAGTTATTGCTTATACATCAGATGGAGAATGTTATGGAGATGTAACAATCAATATTCCACAATATTCACTTGATGAGGGAGAATCATTTTTAAGCGCAGATTGTCTTGATCTGATTGATGCAATGGTTGAGAATGGATATCTGGAAATTACGGATGAGGTAAAGGTAAACTATGGAACTTACAAAGTAGGTAAGTTTACACAAAAGTTTATAGACGAGTTTGAAAATGAAAGTGAGTGATTAAATATGACAGTAAGACAATTAAAAAGAATGTTAGAAGATTACGATGAAGATATGGAAATTGTGTTTCAGCCATCAGGAGATGCATATGGAGAGCGTATTGGACATGTTATTGAGGAAGGTAAGGGAATAGCTCCGTTTAGAGGTAATGATTACAAGGCGTTAATTCTTACTTCTGATGGACAATGCGGTGAAGTTTGCAACGAAGATGACTTAGATTTATAAAAGATTGAGGTGATAGTATGTTAGATAAACTGACAGATGAGCAGAAAGAAAAGCTTGCTAATTTGTGTGAACAAATCAATTACATTTTCACAGAAGAAGAAAATGTTGAAGAAGAAAATGTGGATGTGTATTATAGAAGTTCTCTTTATAAGGGAATTTCTGGTGTTATGTATGAACTTGGAAAATGGTGCTAGAAATGGATATTTCTTTTGGAAAGGTAAAGTGATTATATGCAGAATTTAAAAACGGAAAAATGTGTTATATGTGGAAATACAGCGAAAATGTGGAATGGTTATGTAATTGCCAAAGACAAAATGGCTTTAGGTAATTATATAGATAAAAAAGTGATTGCTGGATTTTGTGATAAGCATAGTGAAATATTATGCAGTGAACAAGATGGAAATTACGGTTGTTATAATTCTGAGTTGATGGGAAAATGTATTCCTTTATTCAACTCGTGAAATGCGTGTTTCCTATGGATTTTAAGAAAGGCAGATTGGAAGAAAATTATGTTAGGATATAGAATTTATTTTAATGGAGACAAGTTTGTAACAGATGAGGTTGCAACGGAAGTACAGAATATGCCAGACGATTCAATTACGATGTGGTTTGCAAACAAGAAATCCGCAGTAGATGCTGTAGAACATCACAATACAAATGATTTAAAGGATGTAAAAAAGTGCAAAGAATGCGGGGAATACTTCTGGCAAACAGATGAAGAAAGAATCTGGTTTGCTGATAGGAATATGAAAGCACCTTGTAGATGCTATTCTTGTCGTAAAAAGAAGCACTGAAATTCGCATTTCTTTAGAAGATTGGAGTGATTAACATGAAAATATATGTTTTATTAAGACAAAATTATGAGGGCAGTGATACAGTTTGCGTTAGTGTAGACATAAATAAAATTCGCACAAGTATTTGTGAAGATTTTTACCCTGAGTTGGAAATCTGGGAAAATGAAGAAATGATTTATCAGACAAGTGGTAATGATGTTTTAAAAGCTATATCAAAAGAGATGGATAGAAACTAAGATTTCTTAGGAAGGAGTGAAGAGAAATGACAAAATACGCATGTAGCAAGACAAAGGATGAAATTCTTGAAATTATTGCAGAGGAATTTAGAAAAGTAAATAAAGATTATGATGATGCAATGCAGAACGACAATGATAAACTCAAAGAACGGAATCAAGGTAGATATGTAGCAATGTTTGATTTGTTACATAAGTTAGAGATTTATGAAAAGGAGTGAAGCGAAATGACAAGTATTGAAAAATCAAAAGAAGATGCACGGAACTTAAATGAACTTACGGATCATCTGATTAAGCTGATTGAATCGGATGATAAGCGATTCTCATTTGAATTTTGTGCAGGTGGTACAATGGAGATTTATGACAAAGAAAAAGAAATCGGTTATGCAGTTCATATTACACCGATTGAATATGATGAAGATGGAAACGCAATTAATTTATAGCAAACGCAAAGGCAGTTAGGAGAATAAATACCTAGCTGCCTATTTTTATTACAAGAAAGCGAGGAAACGAATATGAGCAGATGGTTATATGATCCTGAAACTGATTCACGGAATGGAAAAGAGTTTACTTATAACTCACCAATACATGAGAATGATATGTTATTTAATGGATTCACTTATAGAGAAATAATGGATTTAGTGATTGCAAATTGTGGTCACGATGTAACGGAAGCACATATCAATAAAGAAATCATTAAACTTATGGAGCTAAGAATTGATGATATGAAAGAGAACTTAATGATGTGCAAAGAAAATATGTTGAAAGAGATTAGAAGGGCAGGTTGATATATATGGGTAATTTGAAAAAATTCGTAGGAGATTATGCGTACTCTTATATTAAAAACATTGCAGTAGATCAAGAGAAACTTCGCAAAGCATTAGTAACACCACAGAATGCAAGGAATGTGTTTTCTGAATTAGACGAGTTCCAAATAAAGTCTATCTGTGCTGAAATAAGTGCTAATGATACCTTTGGAACAATAAGGGAAACTACGCAGGAAGAAATCATTGAAGATTTTAAGAAGGCTGGATATGACACTGTAATCTTTGATGATGAAGAGAAAATAGCAGAATGCAAAAAGTATTATGCGGCAGGAGAAGTAATTTGCACTTATAATAATCTTTCTGGTCGTATGAGTCAGTATCATATGCTGGTTGCAATTAAGAAAGATATTGACAAAATACAGAGAAGTAAAACACCACAAAGGGAAGATGAATATGGTACATCTATTCTTAATATTCAAATAGCCAAAAACGGAAGTCATATGTCTATTAAGAATCGTTACAATCATACTGTAAGTGAATGTGATAGTACACTTAATAACAATTTGGATTTATTAGTTCCTGGCTTACAGGCAAAGGTGCTTGGATATTACAAAATAGCTTGTCTTCATAAAAATAAAAATTACTATAATCATATTACAAATATAAATGGAATTTATTTGAAGTATAGTGTAGAGAAAAACAATGTGTACTTTGGAAACTTTGTTCTTGATAGCAATAACGGAGTTAGATTTGAAGATAATGGCAGGTATTATGTAAATAACTGTTGGGCAAATACTTATGCAGATACTCCTTGTGTTCTTGATTTTCATGATAAAAAAGTAATCAAACTTTTTAATGAGAGAAATCAAATTAGTAAGGGAACTTTATTGACAAGAGCAATGAAAGAGAAGTTGTTACATAGTGGTAATAAAGAATGTATAGATGAACTCAATATTGTTTTTGACAATGCTTTAAAAGAGTTATTACAGTGTAGAAGAAAGGCATTACAATTCCTTGCTTGTTGTTATGGTTACGATTTTCAAAAGCCATTCAAGGTAACTGGTTTACTTGGAAAATTTACAGCTAATAGTATTAAAAAAATAACAGGAAGCAATAACGGAATATTATTAGTTTGTAAGGGAACGGAGGTTTGTTGTGTTGAATTAAACACAGGGAAGTTTAAAGTAGAAGTGCCAAGAGACAAATATAAATATTCAATTGATAATTATTATGCAAAATATAACTTTGAAGAAGATAGAAAAAGCGGAAAACTTGGAGTGTTTATCATTCAGCAAGATGCAAAATATAAAAGGAAAGTAAAAAGAACTTCTAGTTCTTACTATTGTTATAACAATCGCAGCTCAGATGAATTTGATAAAAGTGGTTGTAATATCACAGAAGCAAGACAAGCGTTAAAATATCGTCTCAATACCTACAAGTCAGACAAGCGAAAAAGAGAGGTTGATTCGATTAGTTATGAAGCAGATCTGAAAGAGATTAGGGAAATGTTTCAGACATTAAAAGAAAAGCTTCTTATTAAGTTAAGCGAAGCAAAAACTAGCGAAAATTATAAAAATATTGAGAACATACTTGATTATCGTTTTGTATGGATGGTGAGGAATATAGAAGATTTTGAAACAAAGGTCATGCAAAATAAATTTTGCTCTGTAAAAGAGGCGACTGATGATATTAAAAGTTTAAAGGAACAAATTGAAGTGAAAATAAGAAAGATAGACGGAAAAGAGGAGGTTGATTGATATGCAGAAAACATTAATGGAAATGTTAATTGAAGCAGGTTATCCAAAAGAAGAAATGTATCATCCTTCGTATGGATCTGACTTATATGTATATGTAACACCACTTACAACAAAGGTAATTGAAGAATGGTGTAAGGCACATAATTATAGAATGGCTTGGCATTGTCCTACATTTAAAGACCAGATAACAGGTAAAATGATGTATGATTGTGCATTTCAGTGGTATAAAAATTAGCAGATAGGAGTGTGATTATATGGCAAAACAAATATATTACCTGCATAGTTGCAATGAATGGAAAGAGTATTCCAGCATGAGACTTTTATTCATTGGCACATCTCAACAGAAGTTAAAGATGAAAATCTCGAAAGAGATTGAAGAAGGTAACATGGAATATAAACCTGTTACTACAAGATACGATTATGTTGATGGAGAATTTAAGTTAGTTGATAAAAAAAATACCCCAAAAGAACAGGCAAAACTATTCAGGCAGGATTGGGAAACAGAAACAAGAGACGTTATCAATTCTGAATTAAAATATGGAGATTTCAATTATACATATAATAATGAAGAAATGTAGTCAAAGGAAATTGTAATTTACAGTGAAAATCTATGGAGGAAAAACATATGAATGGATATGAATTTAAAAGAGAAATTGAAAGAATTTTTAAGGTTGCACGAAATATGTGTCCTAATATAACAGATGGAATGCTTGATACTAACGGAGCGATTTATTATATGAACGGGAACGATAGCACACCGTTTGATTGGAATTGCAATAACAGGTTATGTGAATTTTTCATTTTCCATAAAAATGAGATGGGCTTTATCAAGGCATTCGTAAATAGTGACAACACAATTGATATGTACATCTATGAAACAGACGATGCTATGCAGCCGACTTATAAATTTACAGAGGAAATGGAAAAGGTAAAAGCAAGTAGTTTTGCAAAGATTATGAACTATATTGCGGATGATAATGGATTGTGGGATAAGCCGATTGATGAACTTGATTGGGATGTTGATAGTTTAGAGTGTGATGAGATTGATTAGAAATAAGAGAATATATAAAGGCAGATGCAAATAATTGTGTCTGCCTTTTGTAATGGAAGGAGAAAAATGACAATGAAAATTAAAGAATATAAATTATACAAGACAGCTAAAAAGACAGCAAAGGAAAACAACCTAGAATATGTCGATTCATTTGAAACTGGTAAGAGAAATATCTTGTTTGATTTCTCATTATTAGATAACACAGATGAATTGACAGATGATGAAAAGCAATATATAAGAGATCACGCTTTACGGTATGTATATGCAAGTAATTGTGAACAGTTCTACGGAAAAGAGTTTGATGATTTTACAGTTTGCGATGGTAGGGCATTATATTATCCACATAAAGTTTATGATGAACATGGATGTGAACGCAGATATGTAATTATGCAGCTTGCAAAAATTATTCATACAAGAGGAACACGAAAAAGTGTTTATGATGATTATGAAACAACGGAAATTAAATTGGATAGTGGTTATACAGAACCAGTAAGTGATTATGAAATATAGAACGGAGGTTGATTGATTATGGCAGAAATTAAAGATTGCATAGGAAAGAATGTAAAGATTAGTAAGGCAAGTATTACTATTAAAAATGAAGAAGGCAAAACTTGCGGAGTAGTTAGAAACATTATAAGCCTTTATGATTTACAAGCAAACAAGCAGATGGATTATTATAAAGTGATTAGAAATCTTGGCTTGCATGGAAAGATAAGTATAAAAGATTGTATTATCTCAGATGGTGTTATGTATGTTTTCAGAAACATCAAAAGCAAATCATTCCATGAAAAATACGGATATATAGATGATAATGAGAAGCAGAAGGCAGAAGAACAGGAGAGGATATATCAGACATTGAAAGATAATGGAATTGAAGTTATTGAATGTTTATATGTATAGGAGTGAATGAATATGAGTATTAAATATCATGAATATGGAAAAGGAAATGAATATGGAGCAGATCATACACTGACAAATAACTGGAATCCTGATTTAGATTATGGAAATGAATATGTCAAGGTGTATTTCAATATTGATACACCAACATATGATTACAACAATGGTTGGGAAACAGAAGAGAGAGATGCGTGGGATAAAGAATCAAGCGAACTTATTAGTTCTTTCGGAATTATGGAAGATAGTGGATATAAGGTATGTAACGGAAAAGAAAAATGTGCCTATTTATATGCACATCCGCAACAGATTAGCGGAGTTATTTTAAAAAATGATGTTAAGAAAGTTGCAGAGGCAATTAGTAATATGGAACTTTCTTCTATTCGTTGGGTAGATTTACATGAAACAGTCTATGATATTTCTGATAGTGAGTATGAAGAGTATCTTAACGGAAAGAAAAATCAAATTCGCAAAGAATTATTTGAAAAATCAGCAACAACAAGAACGAATAAATTTTATGCAGCTTTTGATGTGGCAAGAAATATTGCCAATATAGTAAGACTTAATCGTTTAGGATTAAATGATGGAAAAAATTATGGAAGTGGACAGACAATCGAATATATTTTAAAAGTCGCAGATGAAATGATTACAGAAGGCTATCTAAAGCATTTTGAGAGAGATGGAGTTAAATATATCAGGAGTCTTAATAAGACAGAGCAGAAACAAAGCAAGTTGAGTATAACATAAAGGCAAAGAAAGAACTGTTTCTTGAAAAGAAAGCGAGGTAAACAATCATGTTGAGATATGGACGGAAATTTAATATTACACAGGGACTTATGGGCACAATCGCAACTTATATGATTGATGACATAAGAGAAGATTTACATTTCAGACTTGCACCATGCGAGCCTGATTTATTTTTAAGAGAATATGTAAAGAAAGATCCTGAATTTGAGAAACTTTTATATGACGAATTTGGAATTGAAATGGAGGTGCAGTAATTATGATGACAGAAGAGAGATTTAAAGAGACAAATTATAAAATGAGTTACGAAGAATACAAGAAATGTTGTTGCAGTGAATGTGATAAGGCAGATTGTATTCACAGAGGCGCATATAGAAGAGTGCCAGAGGTTGATGGTGGACTTGGTTTATGTCCTAATCTGAAGGGAGAGTGATTGAGATGGTAGTAGAGCGTAGATGTATTAATCTTTATTCTGACATGAATCCGTGGATGGATTTAGTTTTATTGGTGAATGATGAAGATTTTGATAAAGCAAAAGAAGTAACAGAAAAAGCTTTTGATGATTATTGGAATGATCCAAAAGTTGAAGAAGAGTGCTGGTGTTATGGAGATTGGGTTGGATGGAAACTGAACGAAGCAGGCATTAAATATAATATGTATTTTAGAGGTAAGGAGGACGTTTAAATGTACAGAGTATATCAATTAACAGACAAAGAGAAAGATAAAATTGTGCGATGCCGTTGGGATGGAGATACACATTATTATGATGTATTTGAATCCCAAAAAGAGTGTGATGAAGAACAGAAAAGATTGGATAAAATTGAAGCAGAATATAGAAAACAGAAAGCTGATTATCTGAAAAATTGTAAAGGAGAGTGATTAAATGGCAGATCAAAAATTATTAGAGCAAGCTGCGACAGATACAGCAAAAATGATAAGAAGAGAAATTATGGAAACTTATAGTAATGAGGAAATTCGTGGATTAAACGGATTCTTTCTCACAAAAAGCGGATTAGATATAGACACAGCAGGGCTTGAGAAAGAAATTGAGGATATTATGAAACATTCACGGAAATATAAAGCGATGATAATGGTATTTGCATACTTTAGAAACATGATGATAAAGGAGTGATGAAAATGAAAATTACACAGACAAGGGTAAAACAGTATAACAGTACATATAAGACAGTTGTTTCAGTAGATGGAACGCCTGTTTGTATTACACGGAGTAACAAGAGAGCAAGCGACATTATATCTTATTTATCAGGATATGAGGTTGAAATTAATGATGGAAAGTTAAAGAAGCAGTTAGATAAGATTAGATCGAAGGAGTGATGGAAATGAATTTTATGGAAATTGTACATGAAATATGTACCACAACTTCTACAGATTGTAGATCACTTAACAAAAATGATTTAGCACGGAAACTAATGGATTTGGCAAATGTTCCACAAAATGCAGAAATTCAGGAGATTCCGCTTGATTGGGAAGATCAAGTAGACATTTGTTTTACTACACCAAATGATGATAATTATTACTCATTATATGCTGGTCATTGGTTAGATGGTACGGAAAGCATAGAACTTGCAAATACTGGAAAAGTAAATGGAAATCAATTTGAGTTTTACGAAAAAGAAATAGAACTTCCACTAGATTATTTTATTAAGAAATAGCAATTTCATTTTAAGATTGGAGGATAAAATCATGGAAGAATTAAGAGAATATTTATTAGATCAGGATATATGGGAAAGAGAAGTTGACGAGCTTCTTGGGAATTTTAATGACAATGTAACAGAAGATGATTTACATATTGTAGCAATATTTGATTCCGCTTATGATTTAGCAAGTAATTATATTGATAATGTAGTTGGTGAATTAGACCATCATATTGAAGCAGTTCTTGATTATACAGAACTTGGAAATCATATTGCAGAAAGCGGAGATGAATATGTAGTGTTAAGTTCAGGAAGAATTGTTGAATTTGAATTATAGGAAGGATGGTTGATAAATATGTTGAAAGCAATAAATATCAAATGGGATACAGATGGAGATATGGAAGTATTCAATAAACTTCCAACGGAAATGGTTATCCCTGATAAATTAGAGGAAATGTACAAGAAAGATAAAGAATTTGTACTTGAAGAAATTTCAGATTGGTTGTCAGACGAGACAGGTTTTTGTCATGACGGATTTGAGATCGAGAGAGAAATTACAAAAGAGTCTGTTGAGAATGAGTTATACGATTTCTTCAATGACAAAATGGAAACTGGTGATGCACCTGAAATTGAAATGGTAGGTCGTTATCCACATATGTATGTCACAAGAGATAACGGAATTGTTCTTGATTGTGTAGGTGGAAAGCAGATCAGATTGATTATTCAGGTTGATTAAGGAGTGGTGATTTATGGATATTAAAGAAGCAAGAGACATTTTAAAAGAGTTTTTAGAAGATTGTGATAAAACACAGAAAGCAGAAGCAAAGACACCTTTAAGGAAAGCTTTTGATTTAGCTTATAGTGAATTATGTAAGAGCGATGATACTCCCTGTTTTAGACAAGAAGAAATTGATAAAGTGTGTCAAGCTATTATTGATAGTCCTGTTGATACATCGAGAGAATTACAAGATAGAGTATTAAATGTTTTACAAAATAATAGTTATTAAAATAGCACAGTAAACAAGAGTTTCTTTTGAAGATTGGAAAGGAAATGGTGAATATTATGAGTATGAGAAGTAGTTTTGTATATGGATTTGGATTCAATTGTGATTGTGATGAGGGGAAATTAATTGATTTTATCAAAAATCATAAAGAAGCATTTTGTAAGACAGATGGAGAAAAAGAACTGTATGAAGAAATGCTTGATTATACTGAAAAGGAATATGATTTAGAAGATTTCTTTGAAAATTATGAATGTGATAGTAATGGACTTGAAGGAATTGGTGCTGTTATTGCTAACATCATGTCAAGAGAAACGGGAATTCGATTCGATTATTGTATGCCAGATGGAGATTGTAATACTTTGGCTTCTGTCGTATTTGAAACTGGTTATCCTTGGCAGCTTAATGAGACTGAAAAGAATTTAACAGAAGAGAAATTAAAAGAAATTTGCAAGACATATATGGATGAAATTGGTTTAATTGATGAACCTGATTATTTAGAACTTGAATATTTTGGATAATATGAAATGAGGATTTATTTAGAAAGGCAGGTTTTGAATTATGGAGCATCCAGTATGGAAAATTTTAAAAAAAGAAAAATATGTTGAGGAGTTTTATCCAAAAGCAGAAGAAATGTACGACTTTATTCAGAGTCTTATTAATATTACAGGCAATATTACAGAAAATGGAGAAACAATTCCAACAATGCTAAAATTCTTCAATATGTGGAACGAATATAGTGGTGAAACATTTTGGATTTTAAATGAATTGGTTCACAAAAAATAAAATTCAATGAAACGATGATTTCGAGAAAGGATTAGAATAATGAAGATTAATACAAATCTGCTAACAGCAGAAAACATGGAAAAAGAACTTGTAGAATATGGAATAAGAGAACCTTTAATTATTATGAAAAAGGCTATTCAGGTTAAAACATCTATTGTAATTCCAGAAATTAAAGCAACGTTGCATTGGATATACAACGGAGATAAAGAATGGAATTTTTTTGGAAATAATACTACTGATGTAAATGATTATTTATTTCAGTTGATGAAATGATGTTGAAACGGAAATTTCAAAGCGAAAGGCAGGTATTTATTATGAGATATATAAGTAATTATGAAGAGTACCCTATCTTTGAGCCAGCCGAAGGGGGATTCTATTATGCAGGCAATCAGTTGATTACATCCGAAAGGAAAAGCAAACGTCAATGTAGGAAGATGTTTGAGAAAATCTGGAAAGAATGTTTATTAGAAAATGAAAGTAATCCAGAATGTCCTTGGATCAGAGCAAATGCAAATTATATTTATAAAAACGGTAAATATATTGGTGAAGGAAAAAGTTACACGATTGAGCGTAGACAAGGTAGTATGGAGCATGGGTATGAACCATATTGTTGAATTATAGTAAAAGTAAATTCAAAGTCCTTTTAGCAGGACACAACAAGTGATACAATAAAGAAAAACGGAGGTAATTATTATGGCATATTTAATAGCTTTTATAATTGTATTTGGTATTCCTTATTATCTTAATCAAAAGGAAGAATCTCTTAAACGACAAGATATGTATAATAACTTAAATAAGAAGTCGGTTGACGAAATGGAAAAGTGGAGAAAATAAGAAAGGTTGTTGATGAATATGTTCGGAGGTCTATTAGCCTTTTTAGGAATTTATGCAGGAAGTGCTGCAAAGGCAGCTTATGATAATTATGATATGAAAAAAACTACTCGCACAGTTGATAAAGATGGAAATGTTCATTATATGGACAGATTGTGTAATGATTATATCAATGGTGAACGAGTGAAGAGAGTTGAAACAACTGATAGAAATGGAGTTAAATTATATTCTACAGTTGGTGTGAATAGCAGTAAAGTGTATGATACCTCTTATGGAAGAGGAACACAGCAGTTATTCGAAATGAGTGAACATGATAAACAGGAAAATTTGAAATACGGAAAAAATGTATATAGTCAATACAATCCATATTTCGGAAAAACTGTCACAACTGAAATAAGTTCAGGTAGAACAATTACCTGTTTGTTTAGTGGAAAGAACAGAAAGACTGGTAAAGAGTTCTATAGAGTATGGTATTTCCGTCCTGAATGTCAAGGAAAGCTTGATTACAATACTACTGTTGATGGCGATATGGGAATTGAAATTACAAAAGAAGAATTTAATAAGTTGAATTTTGGAGCTTTGACATGTACATGTATGCCAAGTGATTATGATGTAGTCCATGCATTATGGGGTGATAGGTAATGAATAAACAGAGAAGAGAAAAAATAAATAAGGCAAAGAGTAGATTGAGTTCTGTACAAACGGAACTTAAATCTATTTCTTCTGAATTGTCTGAAATATTAAACGAAGAACAGGATACATTTGATAACATGCCGGAAGGATTACAGAGCAGCTATAGAGGAATGTGTTCTGAAGATGCTATTGACAGTATGGAAGAAGCAAGCGAGAAGCTTGATGAAGTGATTGAGTTATTGAATGATATTGTGTAGAATGGAAACAAGTAAATAATAGTTTCATTGGAAGATTGGAGGTAAAAATATATGAAATATGGAGACATTGTTGTATATAAAAATCAGATTGGAACAGTAGTAAAAAGCGAAAATGATTTTAAGTTCCATCCATGTAATTATGGAAGTTGTTATTTTAGCGAGTTAGATACGATCACAGATGCTGATGTAAGAGAAGCGACACCTGATGAAAAGCTGGAATTAATAAGGGAAGAATTTACATGGGGCAAAGTGATTGATATACATTGTATTGGAGAATATCAGATTATAGAATACAAAAGCAAAACTGCATCTAAACATTTATGGCATACATATATTAATTATGCTGATACAAATAATTCTTATATGTCTTTAGACTCGGCATTAATTGGTTGTATTGGACGTAAATACGAAGGCGCAAATGGTAAAGCAGCAATGTATTTTGAGAAAATGATTGGATTAGAATAAATTTATTAGAAGATTGGAGAATAAAAATATGATTTGTTTAGATTGTGGAAATATGGATATTCGATATGATGAAAAAGAGAAATCATATCACTGTAATAATTGTGGTTCAAGGAATATTGGTACAAAAAAAGAAGGGTGCGAATACATGTTGGGAAATGGATTGTGTGGTAAAAATCCTGCCTGTACATCATCAGGAGAATGTGAAGCACCATGTAGTTATTATGTAAAATAGTAGGAAACCAAGTTTTCATGTGCTTAGAGGTGTTAATATGAAAATTAAAAGAATAGTGTATTATTCAGTACCAAGATCAGAATCAAGCACTTGTTCTTGTTGTGGCAAATCTATTCAGAATATATGTAGCATTGAAATCGTAGAAGGTGAACGTTTTAACTTTGGAACAACATGTTTTGACAAGCTGATAAAAGATAAACTTCAGTCGTTCCAGAGAAAAGAATACAATCAAGCGATAAAATTTTTGAAGGGATATTATAAACAACAAAAAATATGGGAAAATATGACAAAAGAAGACTATCTTGGTTCAGAAATGTATAGAACTGCTTGTATATGTGATGGTGGTGCTCCATGGGAAACAAAAACAGGTCTTGACTCATTTGAAGACTATAAAAATTGGATGTTAAATGATTTCTTCCCATACAGAATTGAACAAGAAGAAAAGGTAATTGAGAAATATAGTAGAATTGATTTTTGAATAACAATTTGAAATTAAAAATTTACTACAGAAGGAGTAGTTGATATGGAACAAACTTTCTATGTCGGAATGAAAATTTGTGATTATTACGCAGTTCATATCAATGATGATGGATATGAACAAAAAGAAATGGTTCAAGAAAATGAGATTGACGGATTCGTACATTGTCTCAAAGTTTTAGGATACAAGGAAATCTAAGTTTACTTGTGAAAGGAGAATAAATTATGAGTGAAAAATTTAAAGCATTTGATGGTGGAGAATTATTTCTGAAACCGGAAAAGCCTTTTATGTTAGTATATGAAAGTGAAAAGGATGGAATGTCTATTGCATGGTTAGAAACTGAAGAAGATATGATAGAAACCATTGAAGAAGTAAAATCTTATGGTAGTACAATTGTTGATGCAATAGAAATTGGAAGCTGTAGAGAATTTAATATTGATGGACTCTAAGTTTCGAGAGGCGATATATGACGTTAGAAGAGTGTAACGGAAATTTATTTTTCCTTTTGGAAAGGAGTGAATAATATGAATGACGTATTGGAACAGCGATTAGCTGCAAAGAAAAGAGATTTGGAAAATCAGCAAGAATATTTCAGAATTGATATGAAAAACATAGAACAATCAAATTATGAAGACAATGCCATTAACGCATTATTATGTATGAAGAAACTGAAAACGGAAATTGCAGAGTTAGAGTTATTATTACAATTTGACAGTGTTTGTGAGAATAAACCTTGTGTTTTAAGCAAAGATGAATCCGATACATTTAACGCATATATTGAAGGTGACATAAAAACAGCGTTTGGGAATACTGATTGGAATCACATTTACAGGAAAATTGTTGGAGATAATTCAAGCGAATTTGCAGAAAAATGTATGGAAAATTGACTTGAAATTTAACTTTCCTTTGTTATTAAGGGTAAAGATTTTATAAGATTATGGGAATTGAGGTGAAGTAAATGAAAGATTATAAAGAGTGGGCTTCTTTAAAAAAGGGAGATGAAGTTACAGATTTTTTTAGGCAAAAAACGGGTGTCATTATTAGTAATGTTGGTATAGGATATACTGTAGAATGGAAAGATGGAACGAAAGAACGAATTACAAATGGAATGTTATATAAAAAATAAAGCAATGAAGAAATTGGTAAATTGATTATGAGACATAATAGCGGTATTAAAGATAAGAAAGAATGATTTATTAGGAAGATTGGAAGAGGTGATATAAATGAGACGAATTAATAAAACGCAAAATAACTTGCAGTTAGTATGGAATAATTTGGATCTTGCTTATGAACATATGGAGAGAGCTATTGAGGATTTGTCACAAATGACTGGATTATCTAATGAATTAGAGAGAATAGTTGAACAGTATGATTTGTCAGAAATCAGTATAATGAAGCAGGAAATTGAAGAATTGATGCTTAATGCAGATGGAACACAAAGAACTACTAAGATAGAGGATTATAGAAGTGGTAAAATTTCACTGTAAATGACGATTTCTTGATAAATATAAGGAGATGATTAAATGGCGAGAAAGAAAGTAAATAAAGAATTAACCATAGAAGAACAGTTACAGCAAGAAAGAGAAAATGAATTAAGTTTTATTAAAGATGAAGTGCCGCATCTGAATGAACCAACTTATAGATTTGAAATAGGAGAAAAGGTAAAATATGGTGCATTAAAAGACTGTACAGTAAAAGAAGTGTTATATGATGGGAAAGTGTACGGATTACATTGTATTTCTACTGAAGAAAATTATGGAAATCCTTATGATAGAGAAGTATATAGAGTCGTTGGATGGACTAGCGTTAGACCGCTTACTAATGGTGATTCAAGGTTAAGTAAAAATCAGGATGTAAAAATCAATTTTGTTGATTCAATGATTAAGTCTCTTATCCATAAATATTATGCATTTGGAGTAGATATGAATCCTGAATATCAGAGAGGATATGTTTGGGAATTAGAAGACAAACAGTTGCTTATAGATAGTATTTTTAATAATATTGATATAGGTAAGTTTGCTTTTATTCATTTGGATGATAAGAAATGGACTGAGACAGGTAATGCATATGAAATACTTGATGGTAAGCAGAGGTTAAGTACAATTATTGATTTTTATGAGAATAGATTTCCATATAACGGAGTATATTATAATGACTTATCGGCTAAAGATAAAAATGTTTTCTTAAATCATCGTGTTGTACAAGGAGAAGTAAGAGAAGCAGATAGAAAGGCAGTATTAAAATATTTCTTAATGCTTAATAGAACTGGAAAGTCAATGGATCAGTCACAGCTTGATAAGGTTGAGAAGATGTTGGAAGAATAACCCAAAGAAAATTGCTTTCTTGTTGAAAGCAAATCAAATACTGAAATAAGTATTGGAAGCAGCAAACCAACTGCTTCTTTTATTTTACATAGAAATATGGTAAAATAAAAACAATTATAAACTATAACATGAGATGTGCCGTTTTACGGAAATAATTATAACAGGAGGGTTTAAAATATGAATTACGATGAAAAGAAAGATCTTCTTAAAAGAGTAAAAGAAGGCGCAGAAAAGAAAGAATTCCATGTAAACAACATCGAAGAATGGGGATTTATTTGTGGCGCATGGGTAGATTATATTTTAAAAAATAGTAATTTGCCAGACAGAATCTACAAAGGTAGAGAAACATGGATGATGAAAGCACTTGATGGAAATAAAATAGAACCATTTAAGCAAAAATTGATGGAAACTTTCACGAAACAGTATATGTGTATTGTAGGAGAAACTGAATTTTTAAATGGGGGTTTTTCTTAGTATTTTAGAGTGTGATATTGAAGATGGAGAAAAATGGTCAGATGCATCTGAGATGTTTTCTGCTGGATTGGTTTCGGAAGTAAATTGGTAATTGAAATATAAATTTAATATTATAGTAAGCAAAGCAACTAGATTAAGGTCTGGTTGCTTTTTTATTACAGAAAATGAGGTGATAAATATGTGTAAACGACATGACAATACAAACAGATCAAGTGAATTTATCTGTTTAAGATGTCTTAGTAAAAATCAAGTTGGTGATAAAATGCGTAGACCAAATATGAGAGAAAAGGATCATGTAAAAAATTTGTGTTGTCTATGTACAAAGTTGCAAATGAGAACTAAAAATCTTGAAGTTAGGTGGTGCGATGATTTTGATGAACGAATGGAATATGCAAAGAAAATTAAGTCAAAATATTATGATAAGAATAATGAGCTGCTACCTGAATGGCAAACGGAGAATATGTATGTAGGAAAGTGAGGTTGATTAACATGGAAAATTATAAAATCAGTTATAATGGTGACACTCATGTTGAAAATATTCACCATATGGGTGTTGAGTATAATGGAAATTATTATAGTGTGATTTTCGGAGAATATGTAAATGGAGGATTCTTTAGTATTCCGAATTGGAATTGCGGTGGTGAGTTAGCTGGGTTTAGTGATGTCTTTTGGAATACAGAATCTATTCAGAAATCATTAAAAAGTAAAAGAGAAGCTAAAGCTATCGCACAAGCGATAGCAGATTACACAAGGGAGTGATAATTATGTGTTATAAAATTGAAGT
>ERZ1034807.11-NODE-11-length-58606-cov-6.218818_pt1 | contig 58606 bp, 86 predicted proteins | sample MGYA00520648_ERZ1034807 | MGnify/ENA primary metagenome ERZ1034807 (study PRJEB33766, sample SAMN09781684) | gut metagenome | biome: gut microbiome | host: Homo sapiens | place: Madagascar | study: EMG produced TPA metagenomics assembly of the PRJNA485056 data set...
AAAAAAGATTTACCAGAGGGAGAGCCGCTATTGCGCCCGCCACGATCTCGACTACACGGAGACGTGGGAAAAGCTGTACGGTCAGTTGGAGATCCGCGCCGGATGCAATCTCGCAACGCTTCAGACGCGCCGCAGAAACCGCGCCCGCATCGCCGGGGCTACGGCCTCCGCTGTGAACGCGATCAACCGGCTGGACTGCATCGCCGCCGACAAGCGCCTGCGGGAAATTTTCACGGGCATTGTCAAGGAATTTTCCGCCCGGCGTATCCTCGCCTCTTCTGTCGCGCCAGAAACGTCTGCCAATCCTCATGTATTCCCCGCGTTGGCCTGATGGAGGACGAGACGATGAACACGACCGCCCTGAACCGCATCGGCGAACTTGCCGACCTTCTCTCGGACTTGCTGATCTACACGCTCGACGAGCGCGAGAAGCCGGTACACCCGGACGACGCGCAGAGAGTCTTTGACCGCGCCGAATTTGTCCTCGCAGAGATTTCCCGCACGGCGTCGGAGCTGAAAGCCGCCGCCGGTTGATTCAAAAAATTCCATAACGCAGCAATGCGCAAAGATTCATTTGAGTCTTTGCGCATTTTTTATTTCCCCGTCGGTTGCGAAACGCCCGTCCGGCCGCCATATAAGGTATAAAGAAAAAACATACATAATTACGGAAAATGCACTTTTGCGCGCGCGTTACACTAAAGCCAGAGCCGCGGGATGACGAGCCGCGGCAAAGGAGATAGATACGATGGATAAAACTCTGGAACGCGCGAGAGACATTGCCATCCGATTCGGGCAGCTGACATGGGGCGATCTCGTCGCCCTTTCCCGGCGAGAGGAGCACGCGGTAATGGCCGCGCTTCGGATGTCTGCGCTCATGCCCGGCGGGAAAGACCGGGTAACTTCGGTTCAGTGCTTCTTGTTTCTGAACGATGACCGGAACGACCTCGGCCCGGAGGATGAGGAATTGCAGAAACACATCCGCCAGTTTCTTCAGTTGGTGGCGGGCTTTATGGGATGGTACGGGCATGGAGAATAAAGAGCTTTTATTTTTCGGTGACTGCATAGCAAAGCTAAAGGAGCTTCCCGCCGGAAGCGTGGATATGGTCCTTGCGGATCCGCCCTACGGCACGACGCGCTGCAAATGGGACAGCCCCATACCATTCGCCCCGCTCTGGGACGAACTGCATCGAGTCGTGAAGAAAGACGGCGCCATTCTCCTCTTCGGCGGTGAGCCGTTTGGAAGCGCTCTGCGTCTCTCGAACCCGAAGGAATACCGGTACGACTGGGTGTGGCAGAAAACGTCCCCTACCGGCTTTCTGAACGCCAAACGGCAGCCGCTGCGGGATGTGGAAAACATCGCGGTGTTCTATCGCTCTCCCCCGCTCTATATCCCGCAGAAGACATCTGGTCATACCCGAAAGGTGAGCTCGGCGTACAGCAAGCGGAACTGTCGAAAAGGGGAGGTATACGGAGCCTACGGCGCTACGTCCTACGACAGCACCGAGCGCTACCCGACACAGGTGCTCCGCTTCAAAAGCGACAAGCAGCTGGCAGCGTTTCACCCGACGCAGAAGCCCGTGGCCCTGCTCGAATATCTTATAAAAACATACACACGTCCGGGCGATACGGTGCTGGATTTCTGCATGGGCAGCGGCTCAACCGGCGTAGCCGCGATCCGAACCGGCCGAAAATTCATCGGAATAGAGCTCTCGGCAGAATACTACGCCGTAGCCACCAGGCGCATCACCGGGGAAATCCCCGAATAAATACATATTTTCAGAAAGAAGGTACACCCAATGGATGAACTAAAAAAGCTGCATAACGTTGTGCTCGTGAAACACCAGTTAAGCGGAAACGGCCCGTATCTCTTTGCTGTGCCGGATGGACGAAATCTCAAGAGAGAGCAGACCGTTATCGTAGACACGCGCCAGGATATCGCCGCGGACGGCGTGTGCGTCACGGACAGCTTCATAACAGACGATACATCGCTCAATGCGATGGTTCTTTTGAGCGGCGCAAAGCTGCCGCTCCGTCGTGTGCTGGGAGAGCGTCAGACCGTCATCTGGGAGGAGAAACACAGTGAGCCGGAAGTCGCAGAAAACAAATCCGAATAAAGTGCTCTGTACGGAGGCGGATGTCCGGCGCGCCTGCAAAAAAACGTTCGACGATACGACCGACTACATCCTCACCATGATGGCGTGGTGTCTGGTGGACGATATGGGTGTCTCGGATGAATTTCTCCACATTCTCTCCCGGCGCTTCGCCTCCATCAACGAGAGCGTCGTTTCCGGCAACCTGCGCCTTGCCGAAGTGAAGCAGGCGCTCAAGGACGAGCACGACTGGGAGGTCGAAACGACCGTACACATTCGGGAGGGCTCCCCATGCTGAACCAGTATGTTCTGCAGGGGCGGCTCTGTTCCCTGCCGAAAGAAAAGCTCGACATCGACGGTCGGGACTATGTGACGTTCGACCTGGCGATCCCGCGCAACCGCCGGTACATGGGCGTTCTGTATACAGACTTCATCCAGTGCCGGGCAAAGGGGCGCGTAGCGGAGCTCGTGCTGTCCTCCGTCCAGCCGGGGCAGGAGATCATTGTGCAGGGAAGTCTCCGCAGCCGCTGCCAGAAGCGCGCGGACGGGTCGCGTCTCCGCTCGGAGCAGTATCTCCATGTCGAGCACGTTTTCTTCTCCCGCCCCAAGACGACCGCTGAAACAGACGCCGAGCGCAGCACAGAAGAAGCCATAGAGGTCCCGGAGTCCGTGGACGGCATAGACGAATCGGGATTTTTCCCGGAAAACGAAGTATTGGAGGATACAACAAATGAGTGAGCCCAAAATGCCGCGCACCATCGCGGTAGACTTCGACAACACCCTGTTTGAAACCGACTGGCCGGATATCAAAAAGCCCATCTGGCCGGCGATCAACGCTGCCAGAACCGCCAAAGAAGAGGGCGCGGAACTGATCCTCTGGACGACGCGCGAAGGTGGATACCTGACCGCCGCCCTCGAAGCGTGTGAAAATGTCGGCCTAACCTTTGACGCTGTAAACGACAACACAGAGACCATGAAAAAGCTCTGGGGCAACGACCCGCGCAAGGTCGGCGCCACAGAGTATTGGGACGACAGAGCCGTGAATCTTATGTGCTCCGCCCCGCAGCTCCCGAGCTGTTACGATCGGGTCCAGCAGGAAGACAACGATACCCTGCGTCGTCTCTTATGCGGCGAGTGGGTAGACAGCAAATTGGTCGAGAGGGCGCTTGGGCTTACGTTTGCAGAATGCATGAAGCGCTTCGAGCTCTCCCGTACTGCTTCATGGAATCCCCCGCCGCAAAACGGGCAGAAAATCGAAACGAAATTCCGTCTGCGCGTGCCGCCCATTACCGAGAACGCCGGAACAGCGATTCCGGTTCAGATGCGCCCCTGCGGCGGCGGATGGGAATATTGTAACGGTCAATGTACCGCTTGCCCGAAACTGCAGAGCTATCACACCAGAACAACAACGGAAGTGGCGATATAAATGGGCTGGGACGCTTTAATTTACGACGCAGTACGTCGCGTCGAGAAATTGTTGCAGGAAATTCTCGAAGAATTGAGGAGCCGAAACAATGGATAAATACATGAAAAAGAGCGACGTGATCGCCTATATCCGCAAGGAAGCGAAAGAGGCGCAGAGCGCCTTTGAAGAGCTGGGCGGTGAAAGCGGAATAATTGCAGAAGCCTTTGAAGGTTTGGCGGATGAGCTTGAAGATTTCCCCGCCGCTGACGTTGCGCCGGTACGACACGGAAAATGGATGCCATTTCACGCAGAGTTTGCAGGAGATATTCAGTACTGCTCTGTTTGCGAAATCGGTTTTGCTGACCGAACGTCCTACTGCCCTCATTGCGGTGCGGTTATGGACGGATGGAGAAAGGAGGCCGCAGAAAATGAGTGATATCCACCAGACCATCAAGGCGGGAGCAGAAAGCATCTGCCCAAACTGCGATCATTACCCCGTTTGTCGAGCGGTTGATAATCAACCTTGTGCAGAGTGCAACCAGTATGCGCCAGTTGCACAGTACGGGAAATGGGTGTCACTTGTCGTAAAAAGGGAAAACTGGAAGGGCGTTTTACACGATTTTTATCAGCCCTATAGTTGCTCAATTTGTCTTGCGCCCAACACATTTATGGGAGAAAGCGCGTTCTGTCCCCATTGCGGCGCTCGAATGGACGGTGCGGAAAATGAGTGATATTCGTGAATGTCGATTCTGCGACTATAGCGACGGGAAACGCTGCCGCGGCGGTTTGATTCGATGCACGCGCTTCTCTCGCTGGGTAAAGCCGCACGATCAGCCCAAATGCTACGCAGACCCTTCTATAGCCTGGCTACAGAAAAGATGGCCGCGTCGAGACAAGGAGGACGCGGAATGAAAATCTACAGCATTACGGTAGACGCCATGCCAAAATCCTGCGGCAGTTGTCCGCTGTGTGGGTATATAAACAGTGATTTCCCTGTCTGCTACGGCGTTGCAGATCAGGAAGTCCGGCATATCGAAGGAAATCCCTGTGATATGCAATACAGGCGCAGCGATTGCCCGCTTATTGCGGTCGGAGGGCTCGGATGAAAGCAAAAAGCTACAAGCTGAAATACGTCCCGACCGTGCAGCAGCTCCGGGACGCCGGGTTCCGGCCCGGCGGATCATGGATGCACGAAAATGCGTTTATGTTTGCCGAGCGGTGCTTTGCCTACGAGCTTTCCGTGTCGATCTGCTTCTTCCCGGATCTGGGCGTCTGGGATGACTTTCACAACATCCTGGTACTTGACGAAGAATTTGGGCAGCCCTATACGCCATTCTATTCCGAGAATTACAAGAAGGATATCAAGGGCTTCCCGGTTCTGGAATACTGTATCCGGCAGTACAACGACTTTCTCGACAGTTTCGACTTTCTGGAAGAAGTAAAGGAGGAAGACAATGGTAGTCAGTGACGTAGCCAGTCTTGCGCAGTGGGAGGAGGCCACGATCCACATTTTGCTAAGACCGGAATATGCGATGATGGGCATTTCCCTCAACGAAACTGAAGAAGGCGTGTTGCTGAACATTTATTCTTACTTCATCCGTGAACATCTCCGAAAAAGAAAGGAAGGAAAAGAATGAGTGATTTTATTGAGGTGCATCCAACGTCTCCCACCAATCCGGGCGCAGACATCTGCCTATTAAACATACACTGGATCGCGTGCGTTCTTCCCCTGCAGAAAGGCAGCATGATTTTTCTCTCGCCCGAAACCGCAATGTCGTCCTTCCGTGTCGCAGAGAGCTACGAAGAAATTCGCCGTGCCTTGTGGGGAGGTTAACGATGGGACAGCACAAAACAAATCCCACGGCCATAGCCGCCAAACGCGGGGAAATCCAGCCAAAGCCGAAACCCATGTCGAAACGTGAGACAGAACGGCTGCTTATGCAGGAAGCCGAGCGGAAAATGATCTCGCCGCAGCTTCGTGCGGCAATAGGCGCAGGAGGGAAACACTATGAGCTATAAAAAATCCGGAGAAAACCGCCGTTTCGGTCTCGTCCGCTGCCCGTACTGCGGGCAGGAATTTTGGAAAAACTCGCCCAATAAACAGTACTGCTGCGATCAGCATGGCGTGCTGTACCGAAAGAAACAGGCAAAAGAGGCTTTTGCCGAGAGAGCGGCAAAAAAGCCGGCTGAATCCATCGCGGACATATCCAAAAAGGCCAGCGCAGCCGGTCTGACCTACGGGCAGTATATGGCCGCGCGAGCCGTCGGGAGGCTTTGATATGCCCGATGCGCTGTACTTAGCCCTCGCTACGGCGATCGTATCGGTGGATATTGCGCTTTTGTTAGAAGCGATCGCCATTCTCCATTACCTCATCAAGCAGAAAAAGAACAGGAGAAAAGAAAATGATAAAGATTGAGAACGTTGAAACCTGCGGCTGGGAAGCTGCTATTCGTGGCATGCGAAATCCAAAGAACTCCTGGGAGAAGAGTGATAGTGGATGGTCGAACTCTTGGGAATACTTATCCATACGTGTTAATGAATCTAAATGGGGGGACAGCATGTTTCAATACCGGTCATCTAATATCGATGGGCCGACAGACGTGTTTCAAGATAGACCTGAATACATTATCGGCCCCAATGATCTTGACCTCATGACCCGCCTCCGCAATGCAGGTACAGACCATCGCAAGTTCATGCGGATGATTACCGTGTATCTTGATATTACGGCTCCGCTGTACTGGTGGAAGGAGTTCGATACCTACAAGGTGGGTACGGTTGCCGACTCCTGCTCGACGATGCACAAGATCGCGGCGAAGGAATTTGAGCTGGATGATTTCAGCCATGAACATATTATCAATTCCGTTGGCATGGGGGCTCAGGAGATTGAGGTTCGCATAAGCCCAATGCAGGCGCTGTTAACAACAATCGAATGTCTGAACTCCTATCGGAAATTATATCTCGAAACAAAAGACAAAAAGTACTGGTGGCAGATGATCCAGCTTCTGCCGTCCAGCTACAACCAGCGCCGAACGATCATGCTGAACTACGAGGTTCTGGCGAACATCTACAAATCCCGCCGGAACCACAAGCTCGACGAGTGGCGCGAGCTGTGCGCATGGATCGAGACCTTGCCATATTCGGAGCTAATTATTGGGAAAGGAGAAAACGCCGGTGATTAAGCAGAAAAATCAGGTAGTGTTAAATCAATACACCATCACGATTGAGCCGGAGGGCGAAAACGCTGAAAGGTGCATCTTCTCGATAGTCGTTCAGGCCACATGCATGCGCGACGCGCTTGGCAAGGCGTGTGCCTACCCAGACCTTCCCCACCCTCTCACCTTTGGAAGAAAAGACCGACCATAAGCGGTCTTTCTCGGCTGAAGAAAAATCTGAAAAACTGTTTAGCTACATGTTGACTTTTGGTCGTGCATATTGTATTATGGTCGTGCAAAAAGGAGGTGAGAACGATGCCCCCTTGCAAGGGCAGGCCGCCGAAACAAGATGTATCCCGCACGGAGCGTATAGGACTTCGCTTGACGCCAAACGAGCTGGAGCGCATAGAAGAATGTGCAAAAGCAATCAACGGCACGCGAACCGATGCAATCATGGAGGGCATACAGCTTTTAGAGGCGGAGATCAAAAAATAAAATCTCCTGCGCTGTTCATCCGGCAAGATCGTACAGCACAGGAGACCAGTAGAGAGGCACGCGAACGTGCAAATCTTTTCTGTATTATAGCGTGCCTCCATGAAATTGTCAATTTTATATTATTTATGGAGGATTCTTAATGGAAAACGGCATTCTCAACATTCATGGCGTAGACTGCTACGAAAAAGACGGCATCGTATATCTTCGGCTCGAAACCGTCGCACGCGGGCTGGGATTCACGCGAATTGCTGCAAGTGGAAACGAAGTTGTCCGGTGGGAAACTGTGCGGAAATATCTGAACGAGTTGGGCGTGCCAACAAGTTGGCACGACGATTCCCAGCTTGTTGGGAAGGATGGGCTTCCGGAATTTATTCCCGAAAACATCTTCTACCGTCTCGCTATGAAGGCTAAGAATGAAACGGCGGAGAGATTTCAGGCAAAGATCGCGGACGAGGTTATCCCCGCCATCCGCCGTACCGGAAGCTATTCCGCAAGGCCCATGACGTTGGCCGAGCAGGCTCTGGCCCAGGCGCAGATTCTGGTTGACCACGAAAAGCAGCTTGCCGAGCTGTCGGAATCGGTGGACAAGCTCGAAAGGTTCAACGACGGCATCGTTGCCGTGCTCGCTCCGACCGCCGTATCGGATGGCTGGCAGGAGCAGATGAACCGGAAGGTCCGGCAGTATTGCCTTGACTATGATCTGGATTACCGCGTCGCATTCAATCAGCTTTACATGACCGTAGAATCGTCTACGCGCTCGGATCTGACGCGCCGTGTGGAAAACCGACGCAAGCGCATCCTGCAGAACGGCGGCACGAGAGCCGAAGCGGATAAGGTTACGAAGCTCTCCGTCATTGCTAATGACGCCGCTCTCCGCAACGCTTTCGACCTTGCGCTCAAGAATATGTGCGTCGCGTCCTACGCCCGCCACGGCGACGAAGTGGGGGTATAACACCGATGAGCGAATCCACATCTTTGTTCCTCCAAACCCAGCGCGATCAGCGCACCTTCCGACGCGCCGCAGGGCTTCTTCAGATGCTCTCCGACCTGATCTTCTACACGCTCGACGATCTCGACCATCCTCTCGACCCGGAAGACGCAAAGCGCGTCTGCGAATACTGCGAAACGACCGTCAGTTATCTTTCGGAAGACATGGCCGCGCGGGAAAAGGAGATCGTCGCGCTCTCGTTCGGCGGCTCCGGGGAAAAATTTTCTTCCGGCGGCGGTTGCAAAACGCCTGTCTGCCCGGCATATAAAGCATAAAGCAAAAGGAGGTCACGAAGATGTTTGAAAATTACGATGAGGTTGTCAGAATGTTCACCGCGCAGATGCGCCGCAACGAGTGGACGGAGGCGTCCATCGAAGCCTACACCGGCACATTCCGCCGCTTCCGCGAGAGCATGGAGAAGAACGGCTTCTCTGAGTTCTGCCCGCAGTCGGTCGTCGCGTTCGTAGAGGACGGCAGCTGGTCCATCGTGACAACGGATCTGTACCTGACGCATCTTCGTGCGCTCTCCAAGTACGGTGTGTCCATCCGCATCTTCAGCGAAAATGCCGTGCCGGATGAGCTCCGTCCTCCCAAGCGCAAGCTCGCCGCAGCGCATAAGAAGGAATATTCCCACATCCTGGACGAGCAGCAGATCACGGCGCTTCTCAACGCCGAGGAGCCGGTGTATACCCGCAAGCCGCATACATGGCTTCGTGAGAAGGCCGAAGTTACGCTGCTCTTCCAGAGCGGTCTCCGCAACTCTGAGCTGCGCGCGCTCACTCCCGCCGATCTTTTCTGGGATAAGAAAGCCCTGTACGCCCGCGTAACGAAGGGAGATAAGCCCCGTGTAGTCCCGTTCCCCTCCGCTTCGCAGGAGGCTGTCAGAGCGTATCTGAGCTCCGGTATTCGCCCGGCGGACGCGGGGGACAACGAGCCGCTGTTCGGCTGCTGTGACCGTCTCACAGGCGCGTGGAAAAGCTTGGAGCGTCAGCAGCTCTCCACGCTTATCAAGAACTATACCGCGTCCATTCTCGGCGAAGAAGCCTCCTGCCGTACCCACGCCATGCGCCACGCCTCCGCGTCGTTTCTGCTCGAAAAGGGCGCGCCCATTGAGAGCATTTCCGAAATCCTCGGCCATGCTCAGCCGTCTACGACGCGCATTTACGCGCAGCGTCTCACAAAGACAGCGCTTGCCGAGACCTACAGCGACATTCTGGATGCGCCTGTCGCCCAGAACGCGCTGAAAGCCGTCTGAAATCACTTTTTAAGGAGACAATGTTCATGTATTACTTTGATAACGCAGCGTCTACGCCGGTGCTTCCCTGCGCTATAGAGGCGTTTCGGCGGGCACCCCAAGGGAACCCCGACAGTACGCACGCCGCGGGAAGAGCCGCAAAGAAGTCTCTGGAAGAATCCCGTGCGATCATTGCCGATTGCATCCACGCAGAGCCGATGGAGATTTACTTCTGTTCTGGCGGCACGGAGGCAAACAACCTCGCAGTTCAATCTCTTCAGAAGTACGGGACTATTGTGCGAGGCAGTACCTCTCATGCATCCGTGTGGGAAACAGTCGGCCGTGAAAAACCCTATCAACAGTTCCCCTGCTTGTCTGCCCCTTATGTCAATAATGAAACGGGCGAGATCCTGTCGCCGGAGTATATTGCCGCAGCTCGCGCGAATTATGACCTCCTGCACCTGGACGGCGTCGCTGCTGTCGGGCAGACTTATGTAGATGTACAAAGGCTGGATTGCGACTGTCTCACCGCCGCGGGGCATAAGTTTGGCGCGCCGCAGGGCATCGGTTTTATTTATGCCAGACGACATACCCTGAGACTTTCCCCGCTCTTCGTCGGGGGTGGTCAGGAGGGAGGTGTTCGCCCAGGCACTCCGTCCGTAGCGCTCGCCTCCGCCATGGCAGCCGCGCTTGCGTATCGTACCGAGAACATGTACCAGGCTCTGCGCCATATGAGCGCGATACGGCAAACGATCGAAGACCTCGTTCCATCTATATCCGGCGGGCATATCAATGCGAAAGACTACGGATGGACGACCTCCCCGCATATTATTTCCGTCCGCTTTGATGGCATCCCGTCCGTGCGGCTTCTCCCCCTGCTCGACGTGCAGGGTGTCTGCTGCTCTGCCGGAAGCGCGTGTTCCTCCGGAAGTCAGAAGCCGTCCCGTGTGCTTCTTGCCAGCGGATTGTCGGAAAAAGAGGCGCTGGAGACCGTGCGTATCTCTATCTGCCCGGAGACAACGCAGCACGATGCGGAGTTCCTGCTTTCCGCGCTGAAAAACGCCGTGGAAAAACTCAGAAAATTATTACCTCGGGCGCGTTAATCCTTTATAATAATTTCAGAAAAAAGGGAGCCTTTCGGCTCCCTTTTTCACATAGTTACAACGATTTCCTTGCGTTTCCCCGTCAGCGTGATCGTCTGCACGGCATGGCTGGACGGCAGGAGCATTTTCTGCGCCGCATAGCCGCCCCAAAAAAGCCAGCTCGTCGTGGAAACTACCTTGAACGGGCGCATAGACACCGTATTGTTATACGGGTTTATCTTGATCTTGCTCGGCTGCGTAACGAACGGCTTGTGCGTGTGCCCCACAATGAGGCAGTCCATTCCGTCGATGACGTAGCCGAAGCGCTCGTTGCGGTTCACCGCCGCGCCGGTATAAATGCCGCCTCCGGCGCCGTGCGTGGCCACGATGGTATACGTCGGGTTTGTCAGCCCGTCGGCTCTCGCTTTCCCCATCTGGATCTTGATGAACGCGATGTTCTCGCGGTACAGGTGCTCCAGATCGAGCTTGCACATGATATCGTAGCTCGGATCGTCATCCGCGTCCTTCAGACTGCGCCGCTCGTGGTTCCCGCTCACGCTGGCAAGAATACGGTCACGCAGCGGCATAAGCATCTGCGTCATCATCTTTTTCTGCTCGCGGGGACGCATCGTCTCTTCAAAAACGTTGGATACGCTGTTGCGCGTGGCGTTGTTGATAAGATCGCCAACAAGGATAATACGGACACCGGGATCGGAAAGGACGCTCTCGCAGAAGGACGCCCATTCCTTCTCCATGTGTTCAGCAGCACCCAAATGTACGTCGCTGATGGGAATGATTGTCAGATCCGGTCGGTCTTCAAACCGGTGTACGACCATCTCAAAATCCGGAAGCATAAATCCGTCGCTCCTTATGTCGTTTCGTCTGCGTGTCAGGCGAGCAGCCGGTTTACCTCGTCCTGCACGGCTTTCGTGAACCATGCGGCGAGGGCGTCCTTGCGTGCCTGACCGTTCCCCCATTTGCCGTTGATGACCTCGCGGGCCGTTTTGGTGATGAACGGGTCAACCGTCGTCTCCTCGGCGGGCTTCTCGGGTTCCGGCTGCGGCGTCGGTGCCGGTTCCGGTGTCGGTTCGGGCTGCGGCTCTGCGCCGTCCGCCTTGCTTGCATAGTCGGGAATGCCGAATCCACGGATGAAGCGGTCATTTACGGCAAGCACACGCTTGTTCACGGCGTTGGCGTTGTTGCCCTCAATGATGGTCATGTTCTTGCCGTCACAGTCGAGCACGATGCCTACATGGTCGGGGTGGCCTACGTTGTCAGTCGTGGCGTAGTTCGTCGCGCCGTCCTGCCAGTCATAGAAAATGACATCGGCAGGAGACGGGCTATAAGCATCGTCCTCTACCCAGCGGCCAATCTCCTGATAGAGCCGCACCATGCCGGGGCAGCCGCACTCGGTAGGCATGATGTCTCGCAAACCGCACTGAAGCGACACGGTGGACACGAACGCCGCGCACCAAAAATCGGTGACTTTCATTTTCCAGCCGCGGGGCAGCGGGCGCTGCGCATTGTAAATCGCCAACATCTCGAGATGCTTTGCAGTGTTCTCGCGCGTCCCCAGCCACGCGAGAGCGGTGGACACGACTTTCTGTCGAAGTTCTTTTTCTGTCATTACGTTACCTCCGTTGTGGATGTGTAGTTCGTCTTTGTTACGGTGTCGCCGCGCGTCGGGTGGAGGGTGTTGTCCTTATCCACTGTGAGCACTATTTCTCTCCTCCCTATGGATTGGCTTTGACAAGGGCTTCTTGTGCCGTTCCGTTGACATTCAGCAGAACGTGCGTCACTTGTTTTGCCGCGCCGTTCACGTTCAAATACAGAACATCGCCGACCGGCTCCGGTACGGTAAGAGTGACCGGGCTGTTTGCCGTAGTCGGTTTATGCCCGCTGGTCATTCCGGCAGTTACCGTCTTCCCCCTATATGACGCAGGAAGCGTGTAGTAATACGTTGCCGCCACATAGGCATCACTGCCGTAGTTATATGCTTCCAACGGGCCGAACTCGTTTTCCGTGCCGTTGTTGCCCCATGGGCCGTACGCTGCTTGGTTCGCCGGTCCCCAGCCCATGATCGCCTTGGACCACATCTTGATGCGGACGCATATGGAGTTGTCGGAAAGGCGGGTCACGGCGCATTGCGACTGATAGGCGTAACCGTATTTCCCTTGATTGTACATATTGACCCAATCGCCGGATACTTCTGCGCTCCACCCGACGACGTTTGTTGGCGCTACAGTGCTGAACGTTCCCATTCAGATCACCTCACACAGAATATTGCAGGTATATGTCGCCGCTCTGCCACTCGGCGGGCGGCGTTTCGCTCGTCCCAGTGTAGATCATTCGCTCGGCGTATGTTCCGGAGAAGATCCAGATGCTGTCGCTGATTTTCTTGAGGTCGATATATTTTTTTGCCGGTACGGCGATGGAGCCGGTCGCGCTCTCCGTCTGTCCCTTGGCGACGTTGACCGGCGTTCCGATGCCCTCCCACTCGAAGGTGAACGGGTCGTTCGCAAAAAGCCGCGTCTGCCAGTTCGGCGGCAGCAGCGCCGAGACCGCCGCGGTCAGCTTGATCGTCATGGATGCGCCCCACACCCAGACGAGAGCGTTTCCCCACGCGAGATCGGGCGTTGAGCCGGGCGTGCTGATCGCGAACTCGGTGCCGAAGCGCGCCTCGTTCGTCAGCTGGGCGACGCCAACCGCTTTATCAGCAAGATTCACTGTGCCTACCGCGCCGTTGGCGTTGGACAGCGCTCCGAGATTTGCCCGCGCCGCTGCCGCCGTCGTCGCGCCCGTGCCGCCGTTTGCCACGCTGATGGGGTAATCCACCGCCGTTTTCACAATAAAAACGTAAGTGGAGTTGTCCGAAAGCGTGGCGGTGTACTCCATACCATCGGCAGTCTCGCCGGTTTTGGCAAAGCTCCGGATGCCGACCGTCGCCGCCACCCAGTATGTCTGCCAGGTGGGCGAAACGCCCGGTTCGATATTCGAGCAGCCCCGCTTACACAGATAGGAACCGCCGTTGTGCGTGACAAGATTCAGCGGCGCGTAAGACGCCGCCGCGCTGTACGCGCCCTTGCTGACTATCGCAGCCTGTCCGAGATTAACTGTTGCCATGTTCGTTTCTCCTTGTACATTTAAACACTCGCCGAAACGATACCTGTCTCGGCATCAAGTGACATGACGGCAATGTTGAAATTGCCCGCCGCCGTTTGGATAAGGCCGCCATCGTCGCTGAGCGACAGAACGGAACCTTCCGTATATGGGTCAAAGTGGCTCCAGAGAAGCGCCCCCGTTTCGATATCGATATCCAGCATCGTATATATCACGCGGTCGTCGATGACCGGGGCGATTTTCCGGATGAGCGTCGCCATGCCGTCGAGCATCGTCCCGCTCGGCACCGTGACGCCCTGTTCCTCTATGGCAGCCGCTATGTCTGCCTTGGCGCTGTTTATCCGGTCGATTTGTGAAGGAATACCGGGCATTGGCTTCCCCTCCTTCGCTTAAATGGCCGCCAGCGCCTTTTCGATGTCGTCCGTCAGAGATACCGTTCCGCTGCCGGAATGCTTTCCGGCCGGTATGGTATAACTCGTAACGGTCAGTCCGTCGATGGTCGCCGTGACCGTTCCCTGATCCGGCATCGTGCCTTCGACCTCCACGGCGTTCCCGTTGGCGTCAAGGGAAATGGCCGTTTCCCCTGCAAGGATGTCTCCGGCCTCCGCCGTTGCGTTGGAGGCGTCGCCGAATTTTGCGGGAATAGCTTCCACAGTGAACTTGCTGATTACCTTGCCCGCCGTCGGCGTCATGGTCTGCGCCGTTGTTTTTGGTGTGGCGGTCTTTTCTTCCAGAACAATGCTCACCTTGCCGGATCCGGAATGGTTGCCTTTTGGGATGGTGTAAGACTGCTTCCCCGTAGTAGCATCCAGCGTGGCCGTCACCGTTCCGTTTTCCGGCAGAGTACCGGCGATGGTCTTGCCCGTCGCGTCAACGATGATCTTGTTGACGAGAACGTCCGCCGCCGTCGCGGTAACGCCGCTCACGTTCTGGTACGCATCCGGTATGGGCTTTACCGTCACGGACGACAGGCCGTATTTACCGGCGTCCGGCGTAACGCTCTGCTGGCTTTTTGTCGGAGTGATCTCCTTCGCCTGAAGCACATAGTTGCCGCCACCTGCCACGCCGAGGACCGTTCCGGAACCGTTGTGGTATCCGGCAGGGATCGTGTAGCTGTCGCCCTCCTTGACTTCGGCGGACACGGCGCCGTTGTTCACAATGCCCGCGATCGCCGTGGCCAGCTTGTCCAGCGTATCGGCCGACAGCGCAAGCCCAAGGTCGATCAGTTTGTCGCGGATCGTGTTGCGTGCGGTCTGTATTCTGGTGATTTCCGTGGATGTGGACACGTTGTTCCCTCCTTATATTTCCGCAAGCAGCGCGTTGATGTTCCCTATGGATTCGCTGACCGCTGCCGATGTGATGGGGTGTTCGTTGCCTTCCTCCGGTGTCTGCGCCTTCACGAGGCTCACAACGCCGTTCTCTGTGGAGAAATCGTCGCTGAACGTGAGATCCGTATCGATGCCGGGGTTCGGCTTGGGATCGTCGGGGTTCTCCGGATTATCGGGGCTCGGCGCCGTGCCGGAAATGACGTCGGCAACAGTCGTTATCTGCGGATAGTCGTTCACGCTTACCGCGTTGATCGTCATCGTTCCCTGCTGTCCGAGCGGGCGGGTGAACCCCTGTACAACGAACCGCTCCGCGGGGTGTCCCTGCTTGTCGTTGCGCACCACCGTCACGATCTCGTTTTCCACAATGTGGAACATCTGTGTTGAGGTAATCGCCACCTCTTTCGTGAGCGCCGTGGTTCGCTTCAGTTTCCACTCTGCATAATCGCGGCATATCTCGTCCGAATAGTAGTTCGGCATTTCGAGCCGCTGCGTCTTTAGCCCGATGCGGCTGATGCAGGTGTCGGAGGCAGGGTCGCGGTTCTGCACCCGCGCCCGCGCCGTCCGTCCTTCGTCAGATGTTGCCCCCGCAACAATGATGTCGTTGTAGACCTCTGTATTCCGGAATGTATACTCCGCGCCGAGAAACTGCTTTTCCGCGTCGGTGAAGTTCCACAGCACCGGCTTCGTAGCATCGGCGATATCGTCCTGCGATGGGTCAACAATGAGCCTTCCGATGTGGTTATATCCCACCCACGCCGCCAGCATCTCGCACAGCCCCAGAACCACGTCTGCAAGCGTTTCATTGTCTGCGGAAAGGTATGTATATGGCGTCGTCGTAATCGGCCACAGCGTGCCGTCTGATAGCGTCTGCGTCATGTGGTTGTAATAGCCGGTAAAGATCGGCTTGGTCGCATCGAGAGGGCTCGTCCCGTTGTTGTCCATCGTGAACCGGTCGAGTCGGAGCACAGAGTCGATGGCCTCGAAAATGTTGGTTCCCGCCGCCACCGAGTACGCGCCCTCCAGATTCCCGCGGAGCGTGCCGTCCAGATTCGCCCATTTGTCCGTCAAATGGTAGGTAACGGTCTTCGCGTCCGGCGTGACCGTCTCCTTCGGCGTGACGATCTCGAAGACCCCCTGCGGGATGAGATATTCCGTCCCGTCCGGCAGAAGCAGCCCTTCCAGAATGCGGATCTGCTGCCCGAACCATATCTGCCCCACGGCGTAGTTGTATTCTTCGTCCAGATTGGAAAGCGTGATATCCGCCTGCCGGCGCGCGCCATTCTGAAGATTGCAGGAGATCGCTCCCTGCTGGAGAAACGCGCCCGACCGCCGGTTTTTATAGTCGTTGTCGAGCGCGTATCCCACACTGCCGCTCGGGGTCAGAAATTCCAGGCGCGTCACCTTTGTGAAGTCGGTCTTCAGCGCGTTCAGATACGCCGCATACCGGTTCTCCGCGCCGATAATCGTTTTGTCGCTCATGCCGCCTCCCTCCTCAGCGGACGGTAGCCGTCAGCGTCCCGGTGTCCGCATCGAGCGCCATGCTGGCCGGAGTGAAGGAGCCGTTCGCCGTCTGAATGAGTGCGCCGTCCTCGTTGAGCGATAGCACAGAGCCGTTTTCGTAAGGCGTGTCCGTCGTCCAGAGCAGCCGTCCCGTTGCCGGGTCGATGGTGATCGTCGTGAACACGATGTTGTCCGTCGGGTAAAACTGGCTGCCGTCTGCGGAAACGATGGAAACGCCGTCCGTGCTCCCGACCTCAGCCCAGGAGATCGTTCCCGTCTGCGGCATCACCCGGCTCTTGTAGTCGATGCTGATCGCCGTGGCGCTCGCCGTGTGGATGCGGAGGAAGTGTCCCTTCGGGTTGAGCAGAAACAGCGTATTATCTGAATTGCTCAGCGCCATGAGTGCGTCGAACTGCTTCACGGTGTCCTTGTACGCCTTGCCGTTGATAAATCCGCCGATGAACCCGGAAAGCGTTCCGGCAAGGTAATTGGAGGCGTCCGGCTGTCTCGTGGGATACCGGGTGAAGTTGCGCTCGAGCGTCGGCGTATTATTGTTGGAAACGGACCCGGCGCTCACTCCGTCCTTGCCGTACCGGAAAAAGTACGCCGCAACAACGTTGTAGTACTGCGTCTGCGCGTCGTATTCCGTCTCAAGGATCGCCCAGAACCAGAACTGTACCGGCGCCTCGTTCGACACCATCGGGGTCGTGAGATAGACGAGCGCACCTTCGGGGAAAACGTAATACACATACGATTCCCCGGATTTGGCGCTGTAGTCGCGCAGCTCGCTGACGTTCGCGCCGACATAGGCCAGCTTCTTGAGCTTCGTATCGCCCACCGTCCGGCGCAGCACCGTATAGCCCTGTGCCAGAACATCCGGCGTCCACTTGACGTAAACGCACGGCTCGTTGGCAAGCTGGCACGCCGTCACGTTGCCGGTCGTCTCGCTCACGGTATAGGAAACATTGAAGTCCACCCACCCCGTCGTAACTCTCACGCCGTTGGCCGTCTCCACGGCGCATTGGATGGAGTAGGCGTTCCCGGTGAGAAATCCGTTATAATCGACCCGAAGCTCGCCCGTTCCGGAGATTTTGCCCGTATCCACAAACGGGTTCGCCGTATCGTCCTTATCGGCGATTCGCCAGCGGACCCAGTTGATGGAATCGCCCTGCGCCTGAGAGTACGTCGCCGTGAAAGAATATTCCTTTACGCTCACCGGAGACGGGATCGCATTGATGGAGAGCGTTGGTGTGCTTCTTGCAAGGAAAAGCGCCGGCGTCGTCTGAAGAACATATTCATCGCCGCCGCTGTAGGCTGTGCCTGTCAGCTCCGTTCCGGCGGCTTCTGCCGCCCTGGTAACGGTCAGCGTGTAGAAAAATCCGCTCGCCGTCACAGCGAGAGTATGGTTTTTCGTGCTGTAGCGGATGGAGTCGCCGGCGGCAAGCGCCTGAGCGAGCGTGAAAACGGCATATTCCGCGTCGCTGATCCGGAAATAATACTGTCCGGCGGCTACCGCTCCGCTCGCCGTGTACAAAACGCCCGCATCGTTGGAAGCGAACCACTGTACGATGAGCATCTTGTATTCGTTGCCGTTTGCCATGCCGGCGGCGCTCATATTTGCCGCCTCGATCTGCGCGGCGAAAAAAGCGGTGTCACCGGCGTAGTTCACGCCCCACCACGGCGCGGAAAGCGTGGTTTTTCCCGTGCTGTAAAGCTTTGTGGAGGCGGTGTCGTTTTTATAAAGCGTGATCTGATAGGCGCTCATCGGGGAATCGCCGCTCACCTGCCAGCTCACGTCCATGTCCTGCGAGATGTCTACGCATCCGCTTCCGTTGATTTCGTCCGGGGAGATATTGGATGGTTGATTGAGCATTGTTTCACCCCTTTATGCCGGTCCGGAGCCGAAGAACCACGCCTTCGCGTTGCTCATCGACCCCCACCAGACCACCAGCACCGTGTCCCCCACGGCGGCGGAGGCTACCTCCGCCGCGTAGGGTATCTTTATCTCCTGTGCCCCGAAAGGCTGTCTCACGCCGATGACCTTTCCGTCCGGCGCGGTCGTAACGTCGTACCGCTCTGCGCGGAGAGCGTTTGCCGTCTCCTGCCGGCACAGCCTCGCCACATGGCTCCGCATCGCGTCCCAAAAGGCTTTGGCATCCTGCATCATACGATTTCCGTCTCCTTTCAGGTGAGATTCAGTATCCGCAGCTGCCGCGCAAGCTCTCCGAGCGTCGTGGTGTTCGCCTGCTGCTCGGTAAGGTTGATGCCGCCCGGGAACGAATATACCGTGTCGTGGCTGTCCGCAGTGGCTCCGTAGGAGTTCGTCGGCGCCGTGGGTATCCCGGCATTGGGCATGCCGTAAACAGCGCCCAGGGCCCGCGCGAAAGCGTCAAACTGCGCGTTCGGCGTCGGCGTGAGGATTTTGGCGGAAAGCGCCGGTCCGAGAACGATCTCGTCCTCGCTCGTGGCCTTCACGCCGCCCATGCCGCGCAGCACGCCGCCGGAGTCGTAGCCCGGAAGCTTCCAGCCGGACGGGTTTGTTGCGATAAAGTCGGCGATCAGCTCCGCAAGAGACTTGACATTGCCCGTCTCGCCCTTCTGCCGGTCGGTGCCGGATCTGGCGACATCCGCCAGAATGTCCGCAATCTCTCGCAGCGGCTCTTCCACGGACTCAAGGATCTCTTTCCACTTGTTTTCCAGCTCGTCGTACCGGGCGTTAACCGCGTCCTGCTGCGCCTTGATGGCGGCAACCGCCGCGTCGTATTCCTGAGCCTTTCGGAATTTGTCGAGCGCATCCTGCGCCTTCTTGAGCTGGTCTTTGGCGCTCTGTACCGCCTTCTGATCGGCGATCCATTCCCACTGGCCGGTAGCGGCGTTGTACATGCGCACATTGCGCTCCGCCTGCGCATTGGCGAGCTTTGCCTGTGCCTCCGTAACAGCGAGGATCTTCTCCTCGAGCTCCAGCCGGTCTTCCTCGGTGTCTCGCGCCTTTTTGAGCGCTTCCAGCTGCGCGTCCAGATCGGCAAGTTCGGCTTTGCGGGCTTTTTCCGCTTCGTCGAACTTCTTGTCCATCGCTTCCTGCAGCTCTTTCCAGTATTCGCTGTTGACTCCGCCGCCGGAACCGCCGCCTCCGCCGCCGTTTCCGCCGGCATTTCCGGAAAGACCGGGGACATAAAACTTGCCCTTGTCGGGGTTTCCGAGCTCTCCCGTCGGGTCGTAGTAGCCCCTCGCCGCTGCCCGAAACAGGCCGTCCGGCCGCTGTCCATGCAGCATCCGGCGTGTCTGCGGCGCCGTGTATACCATCGCGCCGGGCGCCAGCATCGTGACCGTAGGCTCGCCGCCTCCGGCAATACGCGCCGTGCTGCCTTCCTGAATGATCTCCGGTCCCTGCTCGTTGACAAGCGTAAGTCCGCCGCCGGAGCTCTTGCCGCCCGAGGCTTTTCGGCCGATACCCGCGCCTTTCAGGCTTCCGTAGATCATTGAAGTCTGCGCCTGCACTTCGACCGTCCACGGCTTTGCCGTAAGGGATTGCAGGCGAGTCCACAGCGCATCGAGCTGCGATGCCGCATTTGCCGTGTTTGCCGCGACATCAACCGTGGTTTCTTCCGGAATGTCTTCTGCTGCTTCGGCTACGTCTTGCAGCGCTTCTTCCGTAGCATTAAAGGTGATCCCTTCGACGCTTTGCAGTGTTGCGACCAGCCCGTCGATTTCCTGCTGGCTTTTCCCTGCTTCGCTTAGCCCTTTGCGGAATTTGTCCAGATCGACGTTTTGCGCCCCGTTCGCCGCCTTTGTCAGTGCGCCTACGTCTTCGGCAAGCTTGAGCGCCTGATCGCCCGCGTTGTAGATCTCCGAGCCGTAGACCCCCATGGCCTCCGCCCAGGAGAGGATAACGTCCTCCGAAACGCCGGTATAGTCGGCGAGATCCTGCAGACTCTCCACGGTGAAGCTGAGCCCGCTGTCCGTTTTCTCAAAAGACGCCAGCAGCTTTCCGTTTTCGTCGCGGAGTTTTCCCTCGGCGTCGGCCGCATTATAAAGCCACTGCGCAAACCCGGCGCCGGCATCCTCTCCGCCGCCGCTGAGCATGGCTTTCAGCCCTTCCAGTCCCTGAATGTATGCCGCCATTTTCTGCGGATCATTTTCGAGAGCTTCGCGCTCCTTATCAGAGAGGAACAGACCATAGCCCGCCTGTGCCGTGTTGCTGCTGATGCGCCCGTTGGCTATCTCCTCCATGGTTTTCGCGTAAGCGTCCGCCATGTCCTGGAATCCGTCGTCCTGATCGGACGCCGCCGCCTTCTTAAAACTGTCTATCGCGCTGGTCGCATCCTTTACGCGGTCAGATAGCGATTCATAGGACTCCGCCTGTTTATCCACCGCGTCCGCATTGTCGGAAGCTGTGTCTGTGCTGTTTTCTGTCTCTTCTGTCGATTCTCCCGTTAAATGGTTGAGGGTGCTAATGGCGCTTTGAAGCTGTTCCCATGCCCACAGTGCTCGTTCGTCTGCCTGATTCAGTTTGAGTCCTGCGTCCTGTGCCTCTTTCAGAACAGTGGCGTATTCTTGATACTGATTGCTAAGCGCTTCCAGCCCGGCTCGATATTGGGAAAGATTTTTCGCGCCGGTCGTGTAATATTCATAATTTAAGCTGCCAAGCTGGTTTAATAGGGTGTTCTGACTTGTTGCGTCGGTGCCCGCACTCATCCAGACATAATTGGGCGATTGCCTTATGTTTTCGAGATTGGTCTTTATTTCGGCGCTGTGTGCTTCTTCGGCCTGCTGCCGCAGCTGATCCGTTTGCTGTTTCAGATAGTCCAGGCGGAGCCGTTCTTGGGCCGTAAGCGCCTCGCTTTTCGCCGTAAGCGCGTCTATTTCCTCCAAATTTGCCGCCAATGCATCGTCGGCTTGTTCCGCCGTCGTCGCAGCGCCGCGCTCCGCCAGCCAAATCAACTTTTCTAAAAGACTGTTGGCGTCGTCAAGAAACGCTTTGAACTTATCGGACCCGGCAACCGTCTGAACCAGATCTGTCCAGGTGTTTTTTAGGATATTGGCTTTGGACTGCCAGCTCGTGAGCATTGTTCCCACTTCGTTGTCTGCGCTTCCGGCAGCGTCTCCCAGAGACTCCAGCATCTTCTTGTAGGTATCAAAACCCTCAACGAGCGCGACGAGCGAGTTGGTGCGGAGCTTTCCGCCAAGCCCGGACAGCATTTCCATGAGCTGCTGCTCCGTCAGCGCGCCTTCTTTCATCGCCTTGGAAAGCGCGGCAATGGCTTCCATCGGATTGACGAGCTCGCCGGTCGCCCTCGCTGCTTCCACAACGTCACTCGCGTAAACTTCCAGAACATCGCTGAGGCTCTGGATCTCTTCTTTTGTTACGGTGACGCCTTCCTCAACCTCCGTCGTGGTATCACCCATGATGTTGAGGACGATGGCGCGGAACGCGCGCGCCGCTTCGCTGCCGGACACCTGCGTTTTCGCCGTGATCGTTCCGAGCGCGGCCAGAAGCTGTTCCTGCGTAATGTGTGCCTGCGCCGCTACCGAGGCGACGATAGGCATGCCGCTCGCCAGTTTTTCGATGCTTGTCGCATAGTGGTTGTCGATCTCGTTCGCCTGATCTACGATGAGAGACAGCGCCTCCACGGAGCCGCCGAGCTGATACGCCGCGTCCATGGCGATAAGCATTTTATTGGCCGTCTCGGAATTGATGTCGCCGACGAGCTGCGTTTTCGTGGCAACTTCGGCAAGCCCCTCCGCCAGCTCGCCGTAACCGGCGCGGCTGAACTCGGCAACGCTCTGCAGAAACTCGTTGGCCGCCACGCCGTATTTGCTTGCGGTTTCGTAAGCGCGGTCGTTAAGTCCGGCGATATAGCTGTCGCTTGCCCCTGTGACCTTCTGGATCGTGGTGAGTTCGCTGTCCACCTCTTTCATGGTGGAAACTGCTTCCCGCAGCGACCGCACCACTAAATTGATTGCAGCAGTTATCGCTCTGGATTTAATGTTTTTAGCCAAAGAACTCCCCAACGAATTAGCTGCCCTCTCCGTTGTCTGCAGTTGCCCGGCGAGTTTTCCTTCCGCCGCCGCGTGCTGTTCAGTGGCTGTTTTTGTTTTTTCCTGCTGCACCTTCAGATTCGCCGCGGCGGTTTTCTGCCGCTCCTGTTCGGTGGTGCTGCGCTGAACCTCCTGCTGCAGTCGGGTGTTGGCCGCCGCCAACTGGTTCGCCGTCTGCTTTGTGCGCTCCTGCGCTGCCGCAAGATTTGCTTCGGCTATACGGCGGCGCTCCTGGGCCGTAGCCAGCGCGAGTTGCTGACGTGTCAGGTTCTCGATCCCCGCCGCCCCGGTAACTTTTATCTCGATAGTGACCGGCTTGGCGCTCAGGCTTTTCGCCTTCGCGTCGATTTGCGTCAGCTGCGCCAGAACGTTGGCGCCGTCTCGCAGTTCTGTCCGCAGGACAATGGTATCTGCCATTTTTTCACCGCCTGTACTTGAGCTTTATCGGGAAAAGTGATAAAATTTATTTATTGAAATGGTTGCAATTTTCCGCCGTCGTTGCCATATAGGATAGAAAGGAAGTGTATAAGATGAATCTGAAAAAACTTCTGGCTGACGCTCTTTTCCTCGACGCGAGAGGATATCACTATCGTTCCTGCGGATACGACGAAGCATCAGCTTATGCGCTCGCATCACAGGATCTGACGGAGCAGCAGCGCGCCTCTGTAAACAGGACCGCTGCGATGGAACGGCTGGAAAAATCAAGAGAACACTACAGGGAATCGATGGCCGCACTGGAAGAGCGGGAACGCAAACTGTACGAGGAAAACCCTTGGCTGCTGGAATGGGAAAAGCAGAACGGCATAAACTAACCAGCCTCTACTTCAAACCCCGCCGCCAACAGCGCCGATACGACGATGGCCTCCGCCTCGCTGGAATCCACAAAATCCCGCAGCGCTTCTTCCATGAACGGGCGCGGCCCGGCGTCGCCCTGACGATAACCGGATTCTATCCACGGCGTTTCCGGCTCGCTTCCGTTGGTCTGCAGCGTCGTCTCGTTGGTGATCTCCACGCTGTCGTCGCTGATAACGGCAGAGAGATTATTGTCTGCGCCGAGCTGATACCGGCGGCGTTCCATCGCCCACGGCGACGCCTCATAGCTGTATACCCGCTCGTCCGCCGAGCGCCGGACAGCCGCTTTCAGCCCCGCCGCCAGTTCCGACTGCGCGGAGGCTACGGCGCTTTGTATGCGTGAACGGATGGTGTAATACTGGTCCAGTACGCTCATGAAAATCACTCCTGATTCCCGGAAAAAGCGTGATATTTCACGCGCTTTCAGCGAAGCAGGGGGAAAGCCCCGACCCGATGCCGGATCGGGGCTTTATCATGCTCAGGTAACGGTCACGGGGATCGTGTCCGTATAGGTCTCATTGGTGAGTGTATTGGTAACGCTCACGGTAACGGTGGTGTTGCCGGCCGCAACGCCGGACAGCACATTGCTGTGCGCATCGTTGAACTTGGCCGTGGCCGCCGCAGCGGACGCGAACGTGACCTTACTCATATCGGAGATATTGGCAAGGATGCCGCCGACCGAATACTTCACCGGCAGGGTGATCGTCTCGCCGTGGACAACAGACGCGCCGGAGCCGAGACCGATAAAGTAGATGCCGTCCACGCCGTAGGTGCTCGTGTCGCTGCCGATGAACTCGTCCACGATGAAACCGTAGGACTGAGAACCGGAGTTGTCGCACAGACCGGCTCCGACGGCCTCCTCGTAGGTCAGGCAGTTGCCGGAAAGGTCAACGCTGCCGGTAGAGGTCTGTCCAACGCTGTCCTGCATACCGTTGGTGAAGAAGTAGTACGGGATGTAGTAATGGCGGATCTTGTAGAGACTCGACGCCATAACATCCGAGCCGGTCTTCTTCGCGTAGCAGTTGACGGCGAAGTGCGCGCGCACGACCTTCGGCTGGAAGAGCGCCGGAATGCCGAGCTGCAGAGCGCTGGAGTTCTGCACGAAGTACTTCACACAGTAGCTGTTGCCGCTGACTGCCGTGAAGCCGGTGATAACGCCGGCGGAGGACACGGGATACGCCGTGCCGCTGTTCTGCTCGACCGTCGCCTTGTCCGAGCCAGAGCTCGTCAGAACGTAGGCAACCGCGCCGTTGGAACCGCCGAGCGGAGCCACCGCATTGTTGACGGTCAGATTGGCGCCCGTCGCGGTAACAACGGTGCTGGTCTCCACAACGCCATTGGCGGCAAGGTCGCTGCCGATGGTGATCGCCATGTTGTTGAGCGCGCTGTCCGCCGTCTTCGCCGTAATAGCAAGGCGGGCCGTGTCGGGGATACACATGACGAGCATGTTGCCGGGGCCGCCTTCCACGTCGCCGCTATTCATGCTGCCGTTCAGGCCGAAATCGGTGACGTACTTGGAAAATCCAACGAGGTTGTCGGTAGCGGGGTCAAAGAACTCCGCATACACAATGCCCTTGGTGAACATATAGTCGGGCTTAAACGTGTAGTTCATAATCGAAAGTCACTCCTTTGTAGTGTCAGCAAGAAGCCCTTTAGCTCCCGCGTCGAGATCGTCGATGGTCTTCATGGCGCCCGGCAGACTGACCTTTCGGGCGTATTTCCACGTTGGGAAGGGATTGCCCTTGGGAAAGGTCACGAAACCGGACATGGAAGCCGTGGTATAGACCTGATATCCAAGCGTTCGGTCAATGGCATCCTGCGTTTTCTGAAAGTCTCGGATCGTCCAGCCCCACACGGAGGCCGGGTCGGTGTGCGCGTTGATCGCCACGGAATAGACGAGCGCGTCAAAGTCCAGCACAAGATCGCTTTCCTGCTGCGCGGCGGTATACTGCAGCGCGGCAACAAGCTCCGGGTTATAATTCTCATCCGGTATCTCATAGCAGTTCTGCGCCGCAATAATGCGCCGCACCTCGTCCATCTGCGGCATGCTGAGACAAAACTCGCCCTGAATGAAAATCGCATCAAGCACGCCGTTCCGCGTCTGAAACTGGATGGGCAGCATCGCTTCCCCGGTCCTTCGGTCGGAAAACGTCTCGAGCCGCAGCGCTTTTACAAGCACCGCCATAGCCAAATAGAAGAAATTCCCGGCTATGTTCTGCTCCTGCGCGGTTTTATCCAGTTCGTACAGGCACGCGCACCACGAAAGCCGCGCCAGCTTCGGTGGCAGGGAGCTTTGCATCAGCTCAAAGGCGATCCGCGCATTATGGTACAGGGCATAATCGCGCACCGTCAGCGGCCAGAACTCCAGCCCCGCATATTCCACCGGTCGATTCTCTCGTATGGCTTCCGCGTATTTATCTTCGATGCTCATAAAAACTCCTTTGCATCGTCCATAACATTGTCATTCGGCGAACGTCGGGTGTTCGTCCGTTCCGTACCAGTCCACATACTGGTAGAGCTTGTAACCGAGATTGGCGCGTTCATCGTCCACCTTGGTCACGCGGCTCATGAACAGCGGCCCAACGCCGCCTACGTTGACTCCCTCCGTCGCCTCCATAATGGCCTGAAGCATCGCGTAGGAGCGGGAGTTTCCCGGCGTTCCGAGATTCGCTTCCTGCGCGTAGTTGGTCATGATGGTGTATATAACCGTCTGTCGGTACACCGCGCGGTTCCGGTCCCGTATCGTCGTGATCTCTCCCAGCGCAATGCGAAGGATGGACTGCGCGTTGTACTGCGACTGGCGCGTAAGATCCTGCGCAAACACGCGGTAGCCGCGCTTTTCATCCGGCGGATTGGCCGGAAGCTCCGGGTCGAACAGTATCGTGCGTATCTGCTCTCCCGTGGGAAGCGGCTGGGAGAGCGGCCTTTCGCCGTCCCAGTAGAGCAGCTTCTTCAGCCGAGCCCGCGGGTAGCGGTTATCGCTCGGCGGCGTGTAACCGGGGCTCTCCATGTCCATGAGGTACCGCGACAGAAGGTATGGCAGCGTTTCCGCTCCCGCCATGGAGTTTGACGCCAAGACCTTCCAAAACGGGTAGTACGGGGAGTCCGTCGTCGGTTGAACGTTCACCCAGTCATTCTGCTTCATGGGCATCCCCGCCGTTCTTCGCGGCTTCGCGGATCTCGCCAACCGCAGTTTTTATCATGTCCGGCGTGATCTCGCAGAGAACCGCCGCCGCACGATGCAGCGCATCGTTCCGCGCTTCCAACTCATCGCGGATAGCGCCGAAGATCATTCCTTCAAAGGCTTTATAGTCATAAAGAAGGTCGTATACCGTGTTGGAAACCTTCTTTGTTTTGTCCTTTTTCAAGCGTTCCAGCTGATTGATGACGTGAGATCCAGCCCAATCGTCATACTCCGAAAGCTGCATGAGCAGTCTCACATCTTGCTCTTCGCCGCTCTCTCCGAGCTTTACCCGCTGAATCCGGTAATCTCGGTGCAGATACATTTCCGCCAGAATGCCCATGAGGAACATCTGCCGGAGTTTACGGTTCTCTCGATATACGGGCGCGCCGTTTTCCCCATCCGCCGGTTCAACGCAGAACGCGGCAACGATGCGGGCGATGCGGTCCTTCGATTCTATGGGAATATAGGTGCTCGCTTTCGCAAGATCCGCTTCGGTAATCGTGATGACAGCCATGCATAACACTCCTTTTCGGCTGGTCTTTTTTACTTGCGGCTTCCGCTTTTGCGTTTGGCCGCAGTCTTCACCGCCGGAGCGGTGGAAGCTTCTTTGCGCTTCATGCACTCTCCCCAGTCGGAAGAAAGCTTGTGGCAGTTCTTTGTTGGGCAGAACTCCTGGCAGGAGCAGAGCGCGTGGAAATAGCTTGCCTTATCGCCGAACACGGGCGGCGTCTCCCTGCGGCATAAGATATGTTCGTTGGGCGGGTCAAGATAGGCATATTTGCAGTCCATAACTGATATCCTCCGTTGGTCATGTGGTAAGCGCTGTCTGAGCCGTCACGCTGTATTCTCCGCAGACCGCTGTAATGACCAGCGGGTCGAACGCCGCGGCATACCCGGTGATCTTCCAGATGTTTTCTCCTGCGCTCTCGATGGAATAAGCGCTTTCCGGCGCACCGGAAACGACGATCTCCACAGCCTCATCCGTTGCCGCTCCGTTCCGGAAGAACGCTGCGGAAAATGTAACGGAATCGAACGCCCGCAATGTCGCCGGCGGCGGCGTGGTAAATGCCGTGAACGCATTCCCGCTCTTTGCCGCGGTAATGGTCACGTCCGCGCTGACTTCCTGGTTCTGCGCCAGACGCACCGTAATAACAGCGCTTCCGGCTCTTACCGCCGTCACAAGGCCGCTATCGTCCACGGTCAGCACGTTTTCATTGCTGCTGTAGAAGAGATACCGGATAGGATGTTCGTCCGTAGAAGCGACTACAGCGCCGTTCCGGATGCTCTGCACCGCAACCGTCTGTGTCGTCCCGACAGGCATTTCCTCTGCTGCCGTCAGCACGGGCTCCCACGAGAACGAGCCGTAGTCCGCGCACTGCTTTTCAATGCTGTCCTGCGGCAGCGGCTCGTTTCGCTCCACGGTGAACGTCAAAAGGTGAACGCTGTCCGCATCATCCGTAAACTCTCTCGTAAAATCGTTCAGACCACGGATGGCATAGGCGCTCTTCCCCATCACAAACCGGGTATTTTCGGTGAACTCGCTGCTGACCTTGTTTCTCTGGCAGATACAGGCGATATAGTTCTTGGCAATAATGCTGTCTTCCGTCACCTGATTCGCGTTGCCGAGCGTGCTGATCTTGGCAAAACTCATCGGCACGCTGACGATATTGCCGTAGTAATCCAGCCGGTTGATAACGGCGTTGCAGCGGCGAACAATGGCGTGCGCGTAGGTGTTGCCAATGTTTTTTGGCTTGAACACGATCCATGTATTCCCGCCGTATTTCATGTAAGCCCCCTGCGGGATGTGCGCAATTCCCGCAGGAGCAATGATGTATACCCTGTGCCAGTCGTCCGGCATCGTCTCGCCCATGCTGCTCTGCGACGTGGCAGAGGAGCGGATGCGGACAGGGGTGTAGTCGTACCAGTCCGGTGCGGAAAGACCCTGACACACCGCGTCAAAGCAGTCGGAGGCAAGCGCGCCGTAAGCGGCGGCATAAGCCGTCGTGTCTGTTCCGAAATACTGCTGGTTGAGCCCCTTGTTGAACTTGGATGCGGCACCGGCGGCAGGGCTTGGGGCGTTTCCCAGCATGGCGGCGTTTTTTGCCATGCGCTCAAGATTTGCCATGCTGTAAAGCCCTCCTCACAGGTTGTAGTTTTTAACGGTGTTGAGATACGCCACGTTGGTTTCGTACTCGCGCATTTTCCCGTAGAGCTGTTCGGCAACGAGCCGCTGACGGCCGGAGTTGGCGTTCGTCTGGCTCGCCTCGCTGATCGTCGTGAAAGACCCGTCGCGGATCTTGCTTTTTCGCTCGATCGCGTCGTTGTCGAATCTCTGTTCCCAGACGAAATAAACAGCGAACGCAAGAATAGATATTTCCGTTGCGTTCAGTTCGTCGCGGAAACTTCCGGATTTATAAACATCCATCGTGATTTCCGTCCCCGCCGCAATGCCCTGCCCGATCGTTACAATGCCCGTCGCACTGTCGTAGGTGACAGGAAGCGGGTTATACTGCGGATCTCCGTAAGCATCTTGGGATACGACCCCGGCAGATACGATGTCATACCCTGTCAGTCCGGTATTGATTGCGGTGGTTCCGGTGGTGGTTTCCTCTGCGGTGTAAACGCCGTCCGTAAACTCCGGCGGCGTATTTTGCGCAAGCCGCACGACCATTTCCGCCGGTCGGTTGAACAGCGGGATAGCCTCGCGCATATACGAAAGCATACGATTGTAGAAGACCGGGAGGCGGTTGCGCATATCCCAAACCAGCGAGATATCGTTTTGTATGTAGGTCATGGCCTGCGTTTCGATTGTTTCCCATGCGGTTCCCATGGCACTGCCTCCCGTAATGATTCATTCCTCGCCCTTGATCTTGCGAAGCCACGCTTCGCCGGCGTCCTGTATGATCGCGTTCAGGTCCTTATTGGCGCCGAGAATCAGTTTAATGGCGGCGTCGCTCATCTTGGACTTGGTAATTTCCAGAAGTTTCTGGTTCAAAAGTGCGATCTGCTCGTCGGTGAGTTTTCCATCCGGTGCAGCGGCCTTCCAGCCGTCAACCAGCGTCTGCTGCAGGGCGGAAACCGTCTGCTGCGCCATTGCGGTAGCTTCGGTCACGGCAGCGGACAGGGCCTGGAACTTCTGCGTTTTGGCAAGCCTCATAGCCGCCCAGGTTCCGAAGAGGCTGAGCAGAATAAGCACGGCCTGCGTCACGATCTGCAGAACGGATTCAACAAGAATTTCCTGCATGTCAAAATCACTCCTTTGTCGTTGAATGTGGAATTTTCAAAGGAAGTTTTCGGACCTTATACATAAGGTCGTCGAAAAAGCCGTTGCCGTTCAGCGCGTCGTGATACACCTTGTGCATCCGCTTGAGATCTTCGTAGTCGCTGCTCAGAATACTGCCCTCTTCGACGTAGAGGAGACACAGCTCCTTGATCTTGGCTCCGAGAACTTCCCGGAGAGCCGCCATCATGTTCGCCTGAGAGGCTTTCTGTGCGTCCATATCCTTCTGCAGCTTGCGTATATCCTCGCTCTGCGCGGCATTTAAGTCGTGCTTTTCCTCTTCCCGATCTTCTTTCTGTGCTTTACGGTTTCTTCGCTGTTCTGCCAGACGGAAGAGTCCGTTTATGAAAGCAGCGCCGGCCGCGCCGCCGAGAACTCCCACAATGAGAGCGTCTGTCGTCATAGCAATTCCTCCAACTTGTGCGGAGAGCGGCGCGCCGTCTCCGAGGATCACACGGCCCGGCTGTTGAGCTCCTGAATGATGGGAGCAAAGAGCTTCTTGCCGTCAAGCTCTTTGGCGGCTTCGTTCAGCTTTTCCACGCGGCTTCTGTCCACACGGTTATCCCCGCTCTCAAATGCGGAAAGGAAGCGGCGGGCAACAAGCTCGCGGTGCTGCGGGCAAAGCTGACGGAATTTGTTGACCGCCTCAGCCTCACTCAGGCTGAAGAACCAGTCAAACATGCCCTCGTTGCGCACGACCTCGCCTTCGGCGTAATCGCAGTGGTACTGCGCTCTCTGCTCGTCGGTCAGACCGTCCAGAACAATGAACTTGCGCTTTTCCAGCAGGTCCATGTGGAACGGCGTCATAAACTCGCCCTCGAACTCTTCAAGCGTCACGCTGAACACACGACCGGAACCGTTGATAAATCTGCCTTTGAAAATGGGGATCTGGTTGCCGGGGATGCAGGTGTCCACATACAGGATCTTCACCATCTGTGCCTGCGGCGTAACGAACTGAACGATAGGCTGCGCGGCAGCCGCCTCTTTGCGCATTTCCTCTTCGGATGCTGCGATGGCGTCCGGAATGGCCGTTTCAGCCGCTTTGCGCGCTTCAGCGCGTGCTTTCTTTTCTGCCTCTGTCAAAGGGGTACGTCCCATCATAAATTCCTCCTTCTGGACGTTTTAAAGAACGCGAGGGGCGGGCTTCCGCCCCTCGCTGCCGAAATCAGACAACAGAGCTGATGATGCCGATGCGGGAGGCAAAGGCCGGCGCGATATCGAGGGAAGCGAACTGCTCGACCTCGATGTTGCCGGTGGCGATCACGTCGTCGCCCGGGGTCAGATTGAGCATGCCCTGACCGCCTTCCTCGAAGCAGCAGATCATCGGGGCGTAGCGCTCCGTAGCGCGGGCCGCAAGAACGATCATGTCGCTGGGGAATACGTCGTCCATCGTGGTGTTGATGGTATTCGGCGTGGAGGTCGGGGTGATCTCGTAGAGCATCGTGCCGTCATGGCTCGTGATGTAGCCGTTGCGGAAGTACTCGTTGCCGAGCTGCATCATGATCGCGCTGGCAAGACCGGCGTTGTCGGGCAGCACCTTGCGCAGAGCAAGGAAGTTGCCGTAGCCGATGATGTCGGTGCGGCGGACACGGTTGGCCTTCGCCACGTTCTGCACGATCTTTGCCCAGTTCTGATCGGTGTAGCCGGTCGCGGTCAGAGCCGCGGGAACATAGGTGGTGTCGGCGGCGGCCTGGGTAAAGGCATCGGTGAAGATGCGCATAATCATGGCGCCGTAGCCGCCGGCGAGAGCCGCCAGCGTGTCCACCATATTCAGGCCGTTGCCGACCATCTGGTAGTAGTTGATGCGGCCGCGGCAAGCGCGCGGCGTCGGGTTCAGCGCGATGGTCTTGTGGTAGAGCTGGTCTTCCGGCACGGAGCGCAGGGAGGTCCAGGTGGTGTCATGCCACTGGAACACCGCGTTGGAGGTGATCCCCGCCGTGTAGGTCTGGCCCTTGGGCGTGGTGACGGTGCTCACCATATCGCCGACGAGCTCGTTGACAACGTAGGGCGTGGTGGTGTACAGCACGTCGTTCATGACGGAGCTCATGAGCTGCAGATACATGGGGTTGGCCGCAAGGCGCGGATCGGTAAAGGTCGCCTTCTCGTCACGGCTGGTGCGCGTGCCATTGAAGTCGTTGACCTTCTTGGCGCAGAAGTGGAGAACATCGTCCGTCCACTTGCGGGCGTACTTCTCGTAATCCGACGCGCTCTTGAAAGAGCTGCCGAAATCGACGGTCGGGCGCTGCGCCTTGGACAGGGCCTTGTTCTTCGCCATACCAACGGATTCAAGAACCAGCGCCTGTCCTTCCATGACAAGCTGTTCTCTTGCGTCAGAACTCACCTTGCTGCTGTTCAGCAGGGCGAGACCGGAATTAAGTTTCAGAGACTCCATTTCTCGTTATCCCCCTCTCTCAAATGTTGCGGCAAAGGACGTTGTAACGGTTGAAAGGAACCGTGTTGCCCTCGGTGAACTTGTCAATGCCGAGAGCCGCGTCCAGCTCGAAATAGATGCCGCTGCCGGCCGCGGGGGCGGCGTTGGTGCCGACCAGCAGGCCGTTGGTAATGGTCGCGTACTTGTTGGTCTCGGACATCACCGTCGAGAAGTTGCCGTCGCCGAAGGCATAGGTCTCGCCGGGGATAGCCTTGGTGTAGGTCGCCAGGCGGCCGGCCGGAGCGCCAAGCCCGAGGGTGTTGATGCCCTCAGCATAAAGCTGCGTGCCGATCACGCCGCGCTGCACGTCGCCGGGATTGCAGATATAGATGTCGCCAGTGCCGTTGGCGGCGACGGTCATTTTGTAGCCGCCATGAGGCAGGTGGTCGCCCTTCACGCAGAACATACCGGCGCTGCAGTCGGCAGGCGTCCAGGTCTCGCTGACCATGGCGCCAAACTCACCGGCAACGTTCTGAAGATCGTTGTGGCGGTTGTTCCACATACGGGGCTGAAAAGCGGTTTTAGCCGTGAAACTCATTTTCATTCACTCCTTTTCTCGTGTCAGATACCGGCCCGCATCTTCTCGCCGATAGTGTGCGGTTCCTCGGTCTTGCTGTTCGGCTTCATGCCCCACTGGAAGTAGGTCTTGTCAGCCTTGCGGTCTTCCGCGTCCATGCGCATCTGCTCGTCCATGCAGAGGCCCTTGACGGCGGCGCGGATCGCCTTGTCACCCGTCCAGTTGCCGTCGGCATCTTCGGCCTCGGTGAACTCGTTGTTGTTGATCTTCTCCATGAGATCCTTGCAGAGTTCATCGCTGAAGCGGCGGTCCTCGGGACGGTTCTGGTTGATGCGGGCAAGCTCGTCGCTGCAAGCGCTCTTAGCCGCTTCCAGACGGCGGGACTTCTCGCGGTTAACGGCGGTGGAAAGAGACTTCTCCACGGCTTCCAGCCGCTCTTTCGTTTCTTTCAGCTCTTTCTCCGCCGCATTGCAGCGACTCATGGCAACGGTCAGAGCAGACTCAAAATCCGTCTGCACATTGTCGTCGCCGGCAGAGAAAGTAACGGTGGCAGACGCCTGACGGATCCGTTCGGGGATCACACTGCCCATGTCGCTGTCCTCGGAAACATAAAGGTGCGGGTCGCCGCTCTCATTGAGCAGTGCGAGCACCTTGGTATCCTCAGAAGCGCCGATGCAGGTGAAGCCGTTGAACTTCGCCGTCAGATCATCCAGACGCTTTTTGGAAAGCATATTTACTCTCACTCCTTGTTTCTCAGGTTTATTGGTTCCGTGCGGGGCGTCATCCAGCGACGCAGCTTTCAGAATTTCCCGTCTTTCGCTGCTCGCTCTCATTGCGGCAAGCGCTTGGATGTTCGCGCCCGGCACGGCGGGGCGTACTCCATTGCCGAGAATGGTGATACCGAGAATCAGATATTCTTCCTCGACATCCACACCGTTTTCGCGGTGTTCCTTCGTCACAAGGGTCTCCACAGACACGTCAAGGCCGCCGCCCTGTCCGGCGATCTTGTCAACAAGCTCCTTGCTGTACCATGCCCACAGATAACCCGTAACAACTACCCAGTCGGTGCCGCCGTCCCGCTCAATGCGGCGTGGCGCGTTCTTCGGCACCCATCCAACGATCCGTTCCGCGTCCGGCGCGGTGAACGAAACGTATTCTTTTCCGGTGGCGGGGTCTACTTTTGTGTCGTAATTATGCCCGTCTCCGATCGTCCCGTCCTGCAGATATGCCGTCAGGAGCGGGATATCCTCAAATTCGCTCAGATGCGAATCAAGATTGATATATTTCCAACCGTTCCGGTTGACCTCGTTGTTCAGCGCCCAAACTTCCACGCGGAACAGTTTCCGGTTTACTGCCTCAAGGATTTTCAGCTTGCCGGAAAAGCTCAGGTTCTTCCCGTCGTCGCCGTTCGGTTTGTATCGATTTTTTGCCATGCGGTTTTCCCTCCCGCTTACTGCTTCTGCGGCGCTTTCAGGATGTTCACGAACCAGCTGTCGTAAGAGGTCGTGCTGCCGTCGCCGTTTTCTGCCATGGTGTTTGCTTCTACGAGCCACTGCCGATCCTGAAAGTTTTCCATCTGTACGTTTTCGGCATAGCGTGCCAGCGGCTCATAATTGGCCGTATCGCAGACTTCCACGATGCCGGACAGCGCATCATTTACTTCATCGAGAAGACCGATGCACATGTCGAACGTACCGGAGAGCCCCGGATACTCCATATCGAGCTCCGGAATGGGCGGGTAGCTCAGCGGCAGTCCCAGCTTTGCCATAATGTCCTTCAGCTCGTCGATGTACTCCGGCTGTTTGTGCTCCAGCGCGTGGATGGCCGCCGTAACGCCGGTGTAGCCCTGATACCACGTCTGCTCTTTGAGCGCGGCAAACCACCACATCGCCTTGCCCATTGCCGCCATAGCGCGGCGCATTGGCTCATAGAGCCCCGCATACCGTTCGTTCCGGTATGCCCCTCTGAACTCTCGCATCTCGCTCACCTCACTCCAAAGCGCGCCTCAGCTCATCAAGGAGCCGTGCGTCGATTTTCACTTTCTCCGTGACTTCCCCGTTGATGGAGCCGTCTTCCGCCGGTCGTCCGCCCGGGTTCAGGTCTTTTTTTGCCTGCGGCGGCAGCCCTGACGTGTCCTGCTTGGCGCTGTAGGACGTGACAAGCGGTTTGCGCTTATCAAGGATCCCGCTCTCCGAAACGAAATCGGAGATCGCCATGTCATCCAGCAGCGAATGCCCCATCAGCGCGTCATATTTCAGCGTTTCCGGAAGAATGCCGAGCGTCGCCCCCTGTCGGGCGCTCTCGATCTCTTCTTTCCGCGAGAAGATGTCGCCGAACATGCGGAACTTGAACGGGCATTTGAACCGCTGCTGCTCAAAGACCCAGTTCATCATCCGCTCGATCGCCCAGTAGATGAGCATCGGATACCGCGCCTGGATCTGCGCGGAGAGCTGTGCCACGCCGACCTTCGGGTCGTTCGTCGTAGGAATAAGCGCCGTAAGACCGGCTTTCAGGATCTGGTCGTTGAGCGCCGTGGACGTGATATTCGTGTTGGAAACCGTGTCCGAAAGTGTCTGCAGCTTCAAATCATCCGCCGGCGCGAGATACAATCCGATGCCGGACGTATTGGTCGCCTGAAGCATCTGGTACCAATACGCCTCGAAGAGCCGTCTCGTCTTTTCCGATACGCGAACCGGGTCGGCGTTGGAAGATCCTTTCGGGTCGTAAGTCTCCAAACTGCCGGTCAGAACGCTCGTCAGCGGGTTCAGGATGACTTCCATCTGCGCCGCTTCGTAGTTCGGTATCTGCGTCAAGGACACCATCATGCCGGTCGTCGGCGGTGCCATGAGCGCGTTTCGGTCTACGATCTCAAACGAGAAGACCTTATCGGCGGGGAGAATGACCCAGTAGAACCACTTATTCCCGGCATACTGCCATTCCGGCGCGCCGGGCAGTTCGTTCATTTTCGCGGTCTCAAATTTGTCTGTGTCGATTCGGTAATTCTGAGACCGGTGTTTCTGCGAAGAGTACACATATTTGCCTTCCGGCTGCACCACGGAGTAGAACGACTGCATATAAGGCCGGAACAGATCGCCGAACTGCCGCCAGTCGTTTCCCGGCTGCACGAAGTACATCAGGTTGAATGCGATCGTGTACTTTCCCGGCCCGTTGTTCCAGCCGACGATTTTGATGTAATCTTCCGGGAGCTGCTGGAGAAAGGCGTAATTCACCTTCCCGTGGCTCTTGTCCATGGAAATGCGCGGCGTGTAGAACACCTTGCCGTACTGCGCGCACAGACCCACGATCTCATGGGCTTTCGCCTTGATATTCATGGTTTCCGCGAGCTTTATCGCCATGGCATACTCGCGCAGCTGCGTCGCCTTGTCCGGCTTTTCCGGCGTATACCCCGGATATACATACCAGTCGTAGGTCAATACGTCCTGATATGTCTGGAGAATCAGGTCATAGGTCTTGGTGCTGGACGCAAGCGCGGCGGACACCTGGCGGAGCGCCTGTTCGTTTCCCTCCGGAGCCGCCACCATCTGCTCGATGTCGTCTTTGCTGAAATTGGCGGGCAGCGAATTGACGCTTTTGACGCGCTTGTTCTGGATATATGGCCAGTTGAGCATATACCCCATGCCGCCCGCGCCCATAAATGCCTGATACACGCTGTCCATCGGCAGAGCCTGGTATTCCTGCCCGAGAGACGCCATATATCGCGCGAAATAGTCCTGCGGCATTTCCCGTGCAGTTTTGTTATTCGTCTCTTGCGGCATTGGCTATCTCCTTCGCCTGCTCTTTCAGCAGCTCCTCAAAGCGTGAAAAGAACGCCTTCTGCTGCTCAATGAGCTGCGCGTGATATTTCTTTTCCTGCTCCTGCCGGATTCGGTTGGACATTTCAAAGATCCATTCCCAATCATCCGTGCCGAGCAGGCGCAGGTCGTCTTCTCCCACTTCCATAGCGCCCTCCGGCGCCTCCTCCGCGATCACAAGGCAGTGGTCCCGATTGGCAAACGCCATATCGTACTGCGCGAGCCGGTCAATATTCTCATTGGTCGGGAGCATACAGTAGAGGGCGTAATGCTCAATCGTCATGGGCGCATGCACATCCTTCCGAGCCGGTGTATGGCTCGCGGCTTAACCTGTATCGTGGTGGAGAGCCGGTCGGCCTGCATCGCGTCGTAAGCGTCTGCATAGTCGTTTTTCCGGCGGTTCAGAAAATAGAGCTCTTCTTTTTCCATGCGCTGCGCAAACCGCGCCGCGTACAGTGTTGCGGACCACATATCTTTGGGGATTCGTTCCACAATGGGGGCTTCGATGTAGCCTGTGGAAACATATTTTTTCCGAAGGTTTGCCACCTGCCGACAAAGCTCGCGGGTCTTGAGATACGGGAACTGGATCTTGGCGTTTTCCAAGTCGTCCTTTATCCCGTGCTTCAGTTTGTAGGCCGTCATGCCCTCGTCAAGATTGGCGGTAAGCAGCTGGAAGTTCCCGTTTTCAAACTCACGCTCTATGTAATCCAGCATTTCGCTGTTCGGGTCTCGTCCGGAGTTTCCGGTAGCCTGTATCGGGTAGATACACGGAACCGCTCCTTCGCGCTCCAGCGCGTTGTACGGTTCCTCATGCGTTGTGGTGCAAAGCGGCGGCAGGCCGTCGCCCAGATCCTCGTGGAGGGCTTCTACGACGCTCTGGCCATACTGCCGTGCGTCGATAACAACGTAGGTCGCAAGTCCGCCGTCCATGCTGTAATCCGCCCAGCGGCGCTTGATGATGGCTGCGTGGGCTTTCGCCGTTTTCGGCGGCGCCATGTCCATAACGTAAACAAGCTGCTTTCGGTAGTGGTCCCATTTGCCCGTGTCGAAATGCCTGGTGCATTTGATGACCGACATAGCCGTCAGAGCATTGCCGGAGGCGTCTCGGGAAGAAACGTCGTAGCCGATGATATACATTGCATCCGGTTCGCCCGAGTGCTTGTCCTCCATGACCTTGACCTTCCGGGACGCCGCAAGAACGCTGTCTTTGATAATGGGGTTCTCCGAAGCGCCCGTGCAGTGCGTTTCGCACTCTCGCATGAACTGCTCGGAGCTGAGCTTCTTCCGCAGCATGTTGTAGTAGTTGAACGACTTCATTCGGCAGAGCACGGGGACTTGCCACGGAATGAATAGCGCGTAAGCGCTTTTCCCGTCCATCATGCTTCGGCGCATATCCTCGCACGCCATAAAGGCTTCGTTCTCTTTGCGGCTTGCAGAGGTTATGTAGTGGATCTGGTTATCTATGTGCGTCGGGTCCGGAGTGCCGTTCACCATGTACTGCAGTCGGTTCGTGCCAAGTACAATCTGGTTGAAGTCGGTGAAGTTGAACGGGTTCTTGTCTTCCTGTCCGGCCTCTTCGGCGACGACGCCGGAGGTGTCAATTCCTCGCGGGATGTCCATAATGAACTTGGAGCCGGCGGGCGTTGTAAGGCGGAATGTGGCCTTCGCGTCGTTGCTCCGGATCCAGTGCGCCGCCAGAAGCGGGTAATTCCGTTCATAGCTGGCAAACGCCTTGGACGCCAGCGGCGCCGCCTGTACGCTTACCGGAGCGTAGTATCCGGTGATCTCTCCCGGCCACAGGATTCCCTTGTTGCATTTGTCAGAAATAATGCAGGAGGTTTTGCCGTAGCCTCGGCTCGCATAAGTGAAAGTCTCGGTATATCGCGCCATATAGCGCTTGGTAACTCGCCCCATAAGCGAATTTGTGTAATCCGGTCTGTCGGAAACGCAAATATCCTCCATGATGTCGGGATACCAGCGGAAAAATGAAATCAGAAGCGCCCACTCTTTGGTTGCGAACTGTGAGTAATCAACACCGGCCCGCGTGGGCTTCCGAACAAATCCTCCGGCGCGCCGGCTTTGTGTGTAATCCTGTCTGGACATCAGCTGTTATCCTTTTGCGGCATATCCATAGGCACGATGCCGAGATCTCGGTATATTTGCTGCCCCTTTTCATCGTTTTCCGCGGCGAACTCGCCCAGCGGATCCTCGATAGCATAGGCATCCGGCAGACGGTCAACCTCTTCCTGTCCCTCATTCCATGCGGTGCAGTTTCGGATGGCAAGAAGCATCTGGTCGGCGGCATCGCGCCAATAGGGATACGGCGCGTGAAATGTCTTTGTGGCAAGCTCTTTGCAAAGCTCGTCGTAATCCATGATGTGGAGTCCGGATCTCTCAACAGCCTGCACAATGTCGTCCAGTCTCACGCGGTCCTGCGGAAGCTCGTCTTTTTTCCGAAGCTGTTCGCCCTCTTTTTCCGCCTTGATGAGATCGCCAATCTTTTTGGCGCTGTCGTAGTCCTGCTTGTCAAAGCAGCGTTCCTGCACCAGCGTCCATTTGCAAATGCGGACGATAGCCGCCTCCGCCTGCTCCGATACATAGGCTCGGTCTGCCGTCAGCGCATCATAGTTTTTGTCCATAGCCTCGTAATCGGCTTGTGTATAGGGCTCTTCGGTCGGCCCGTCCCCCCAGCGGTCTTTTCGCTGGCGTTCCAGGGAGCGGTAATCTTCGGCAGAAAGCATGTCATCGGAAACCTGAAGCGTCATCTTTTCGCCGTCAAAGGCTTTCCGAATGTCCGTTATGCCGTCCGCAGCTGCGGCTTCCGTGTGCCCGGCGCGCTGCCATGCGCGAAGCGCCAGCAAATACCCTCTCCACGTCCCGCATCTTCCCTTGGCAAATTTCCCTGCGTCCGCCGCTACCTCCGGCAAGTAGGGAACGTTGAAAAACAAACAGGCGAGAAAAACAGCCATCTTGTACCCGACGCCCGGCAGGGCGACCAGATACGAGTAGATTTTCTGTTGGCATCGCTCACAGAACGGGAGCGGCGCATCCGGCCGCACTCTTTCCGGCATTGTCTGCGTCGGAGCGAACTCTTCTCCGCATATCGCGCACCTCGCCGTGTTCGCCGTTTGCACACGCTTCTCCCCTTTCGTTTTTCGCACATGAAAGTAATATGCGGCAGCCCCTGTTTTATAAACAAAAAGCTGCCGCGATTTATAAATTTTTTCTTTTTCCGGGCGGTTTATGTCTCACGGATGGCAATCCCGTAAAAATACCGCATGAGCTTGCGTTTCAGCCGGTACACATCGGTGCGAAAGCCCTTAGAGTCCTCGACGATCTCCACGCCGTTTTCCGTGTAAACAAAGTCCGCTATGTAAGCCGCTTTTCTTTCGAGCACCTTACCGGGCGTAATTCCGCCCTTTGGCCCGATCACATCCGGCTCGCGTTGGGTTGGAACAAGGACAAACTTCACCTGCGTCCGCAGATCGGAGATTTCGCCGCGCTGCTCCATGGCGTAGAGTTCCGCCCAACGGCGTGCTTCTTTCTTGCTGTCAAACTTCATCTCGCCGATCGCGCACTTCTCGGCGTGGTATTTCCCGCCTTTGCTTTTTGGCTTTGGTTCGGGAGAAGCAGCCGCCGTCTGCTTTGCCCGTTCCTTCGCCATTTTCGCTTCGTACAGCGCCTTCATGCCGCGCGGCATATCTTCCGGCGTCTCGAAGGAAAGGCTGCTCATTCTGCTACCTGCTCAAACGGCGTAGGTTCATGCGCCTCCGAAAATCCGCCGCCGTCTGATCTGTCCAGAATCCGTGCGTTCCACCCCACAAAGTCCATGGAAATAGACCCCACCATGCCGTGGCGGTTTTTGGCCACGATAAACTCCATTTCCTGACTCTCCCAAGGCTGCGGTCTTCTGTCTGGCTCCCAGTAAAGTGCCGGCCGGTGGAGAAATATCACGGCATCGCTGTCCTCTTCGATGGCGCCGGAGTTGCGCAAATCGGAAAGGTTCGGTTTTTTGTCCTGCCGATTCTCATTTTGCCGGTTGAGCTGGCAAAGCGACAGGATAGGGATCTGCAGGGATTGCGCCAGCCGTTTCAGCCGGTGTGACGTTTCCGTTGTTTGCTCGTACAGAGACCCAGATATGCTTGGGCGGATAAGCCCCATGTGGTCTATGACAAGAAGCCCCACATCCCCCATGGAGCGGACGTGAGCTTCGATGTCATCCATCGACGCCGGGCGGTCGTTTATGACGAGATTTCTTTGCTGCAGAACAGTCATGGCCCGCGTGATATCCGTCCAGTACTGCTTTTGCGTCGTGGAGATCCCGCGCATGATGTCTCCGTAGTTCAGCCCTGTCATTCGTGCAACACGGCGAGCCCAGAGCTGGTTTCGGCTCATTTCGAGACTTTCGTAGACGACTTTTTTGCCGGTAGCGGCAACGGTATCCGCAATGGCAAACCCTACGACCGTCTTGCCTACACCGGGACGCGCCGCCAGCGTGATAACGCCGGATTCAACCAAGCCGCCTCCGAGGATCGCATCAAGCCTGGCGAGACCGGTAGGTGAAAAGAGAGACTTCTTTCCTTCCGCTACGTCGGAGATCAACTGCAGGAAGCCGGTCGCGTCCTCCGCCGGTGTCGGAAGTGTCCGCCGCTGCCCGGCAACCAGCTGCTGCAGCTCAGCAATGGCATCCGTCGGCGCAAGTGTTCCGCTCATCATCTTGCCGCCGATCACTTCGGACGCACGCTCCATCGCCCTTGAGTGGATGATCTCCGCAAGCTTGGCAACGTTCGCCGTTGTGACGTACAGCCGCATCGCCGCTCGCATCGTCTCCGACGAGATCTCCGTTCCGTCCGCTCTGGCTCGCTCCTGGATCGTCACAGCGTCTACGGCGGCCTTTTCGTCAAGAAGGGCGCAGGCGGCAGAATACGCCGCCCGGATATGCTCCTGCGCTATGTCCCCGGCTTGCAGGATATCCCTCGCCGTACCGACCGTCTCGGCAGGGCTGACCAGGATACAGCCGAACAGAGATTCCTCAGCGAGAACCGCATCGTTCATTGTCATGTCGTTCACCACCAGTGATTTTCATCGTGCTCGGGGTCGTACCCCGGCAATTCGTAGTAGGGAACGTATTTGCCGCTCCCGGCAGGGTATTCCTGCATGTATCCTGGAATCATCCAGTAAGGGACGTACTTTCCGCTGTTTTTCGGGTGCTCCCGAAGCTCACTGGTAGACAGGCTGCGCAAACCGGCGCTGTAGTCCGGCGGAGCAAACTTGGACTTCCTCCACGCGATCTCCGGGTCAGGGCGTTTAACGGATGCGTGTTCGGCTTCCAGCTTCGGCTGCTGCGCCTTGGCGGGAAGTTTGGCGAGCTTATCCCAGATGATGCCCTGGTAGTTGTTTGCCTTGCATTCGTCGATAAGGTCTATGACCGCATCGTCGCCGTACTTCTCGGCGTTTTTCTTTGCCTGTGTCAGCAAAGACTTGAAGCCGGTGGGGACGTATTTCTCTTTCCGTTCCGCCTTGTATTCGAGCCAGCCGCGCAGAGCCTCTTTCAAAGGCGATGCGAGGGTGGATTCGTCGAGAATGGGGAGCAAAATAGGGAACATTTCCGTGCCCTTGGGGGCTCTCTTTTTCCCCTTTTCTTTTATATCCCCGTAGGGGATATTTTCTTTTAGATCTTTTTCTACGAAGTATGTATCACTAAGTTCTTGAGAAATACTCAGTTGGTTGTTATCGGTAGGTCTCAGGACGGAAGTTATCTCTTGAGACTTACCTGGTTGGTTGTTATTGCTTGGATCAAGGGTTCTAACTGAGTTAGTGCAGATATTAGCCCCGCCGGTTTTGGTTGAAAAAGTGTCTCCATTTTGAGACGCTTTTAGAAAAGTGTCTCCATTTTGAGACGCTTTTAGAAAAGTGTCTCCGTTTAGAAACGCTTTTTCAGCGAAAAGTGTCTCCATTCCGAGACGCTTCATAAAAGTGTCTCCAATCTGATACACTTTTTTTGCAAAGAATTTGCAGTCGTTTTCTGCTAATCCCAAAACGCTTGGGGCGCTGTCAAGCCATTCCTCACACTCGCTGCGGGCGATTTCAGCAGCAGAAAATTCCTCGTTTTTCAAGAACGAAGCGTCTGAATAATTTGCGGACGGTGCTTCGTCGTAATACAGATAAGTGAAGCTTTCTCCAAGCCGGTAATACGCTCGCTGCCCACGCATTGAATTGTTTTTTGTAAGATATCCCGCGTCAGACAGCCTCGCAATACGCTTATACATTTCGGCTTTTGAAATGCGCAAAAACGGGAGGTCTTCACTCATTTGGTCGTAGCTGATAGAAAAAAACTCATGTTCCCCAATCACCTTTTTAGGGAATTTGAACCGCAAATCAGCTATCCAGCGCAAAAGAAACAGATCGTTCCCATCGATTTTTATTCCGGTTTTTTGCTCAACTTTCATGAGCCCGCTCTGCAAAAACCCGCTAATGACAGCAAGCATAATTTCTCTCGCCCTTTCCTTTTGTTGGCCCGTGCCTGGTTTACACCCTATATGGCAAGCAGCGGCGCGTTTTGCAACCGCTGTTAAACCTTTTTTGGCGAAGAAGCGCCCTGAAAGAGGGCGCTCTCTTCCTCCCATGCGCGTCAGTGCATTACGGAAATGAAATCGCAGGTGAGCTGGTAGATATCGGCGTTCTCTTTGTGGCTGAGGTACTCGTCTTTGACGAGATAGCCCGCGCAGAGAACCGTGTCTCCGCGCTCCAGATTCTGCGCAAAATCGGCGACTTCACCCCATGCCGAGCAGTTGATGTAAACCCCTTTTCGGCGTCCGCCGTCTTCGCCCGGCAGCGAGTCGTACAGCAGAGAGAAGTTGGCAACACGGCGATTGTTGCCCAGCTCTCTGTAAGTTGCGTCCTTGCCCGACACACGGCCCCAAAAGACCGCCGTAGTGCCTTTTACGATGGGTGTCATAGATTATCCCTCCTGCGCGAAAAAGCTCGCTTCTACGTCATCCTGAGCGCCGCCGGTGATCTCTCCGGTGTCAGGGTCAACGTCAAGAACCTTGGAAGCGTCGATCGGCGTTGTGGTAGCTGCCACTTCCTCGTAGCCCTGCTCTTCCGCAGAGTACATGCCGCCCAGCTCGGCAGGAAACGCCTCGCGCAGAGCCGCAACCAGGGCGCACTTGCGGATCATAAGGCCGGGGCTCGTCGCCCACTTGCTCGCCGGCTTGCCGTCTTTATACTGGCAGCGCTCCGTAAAGTTGACCGTGGCTGTGATGGGCGAAACATAACCATCCACATACACATCCGCCCAGCCGCCGACAAGCTCTTCGTCGGAAAGGACGATCTCGCCGACACGGTTTTCGAGTTTGCCGTCCTTTGTCAGAACAACAACGCCGGCCTTAGAGCCTTTGTATTTCGGGTTCTTCTGCGCTCGCTTGGTAAACGTCTCCTTGCCGACGATCATGGTGGCCGGTCCGTTGCCGTATTTACATGCGTACACCTCGCGCAGAAACGGATTAAGCCCCTGGTAGCGGCAGAGGGACAGGAACATGTACGCTTCTGCGTCCGTCAGGCTGCCGCTGGGGCACAGATACTGCTTTATGATGTCGGTGGAGAGCTGAAGCTCGTTGCCGTTGATGTCCTTGTACGTCACAAGAGGCGCGGCTGCGGCAGTCTGCGGTGCAAGCCCCTGCCGGGTAGGCGCAGGGCGATTTGCGGGAGTTGCGGTTTTCATGGAATATCCTCCTTAAATTTTTCGGTATTCGATATGGTTCTGTGTGAAAAACGCCTTGAGCGCGTGCGCCTGTTCCATCGTCACATCGACGGCGAACTCCAAATGATAGAGCTTCGGCTTCGGCGGCTCCTCGTATCCGACGGGGACGACGGGGGGCGGCGCAAAAGCGGCAGACGGCTCCACAGGCGCGTCTGGCTCATCCTGAGCGACTTTTGGCTCGTCGAAGTGTTCCTGCACTGCCGCCGCCTTGCGCGCTTCTTCGGCGGCTTTACGGGCTTTCAGCGCGTTTTCCTTCTGAATAGCATCACGGACGTTATGCGTAGCGGCATATTCGTCAAGAAGCGCCTCTTCCCATTCGCTGTTCAGAGACCGGATCGTATCCAGATCCTCGCGCACCTGCCGGAGAATGGTGACGATCTCTTCGGCTGCCGCCTTTTCGCTTGCGGACGCATTGCCCCATTTTGGGGATGCGATGCTATCCCAAGTCACATAATCCGTGATGCCGACGGCGTTCTCGTCGAACACGGTTTTCAGCCGGGCGAGTTTTTCCTCGCGCTTGGCGTTTTCCATGTTCTTTATCTGAACATCCAGATTTGTGACGCTCTTCTGGCAAAGGTCGTAGAGCTCTTTGCTTTCGCTCTCAAAGGTCGTGAATGGCACAAGCCACGCCTTCTTCACGCTGATCTTCTGCTGGTTTATGCTGTCCGCAACTTTGCGGATGTTTGCCCGGAGCGTTTTGGCTGAGGCGATGCTTTCCTCAGTGACGATCATGCTCTCGTAGGGCGCAAGCTCCTGCGTAAGCCACTCTTTGACCTCTGCGAAGTTGGTGCAGATATGCAGCTCGCTCGCAACAGTCAGCGCGTCGTTTGTGACGCCGTATTCGATCATGTCAGCCATAGCGCGCCTCCGTCAAAGCAGCGTGTCCATGTCCGCTTCGGTCATCGGATAAAGCTCCGTGATCTCTGTGAGACAATGGAGATATTCCGGATCGATCTCCACTGCGGGAACGTCCGTTCTCGTTACGAGAAGCGGCGAATTTCCGCGCGGTGTCGGAATTGCAACCACGGAGCCGACGCGCACGGGCAGGTCCGTGCGGTAGTAATACTCCTTGCCTCCGAAACCGTTCTTCTTTTTGAACTGACCTGCGATGTTAATGGCAAATACCCCCAATCATATTTTCAGCACAGCCGGAGGCATCGTCCCCGCCTGTACCCGTTTCCAGAATGATTCTTCTTTATCCAGAAGCCACGCCATATCGTCGGCGCAGCTTTCTGCCGTGAAATAATAGGTGCGCAGCGAGGAAGAGCCGTCCAGCCCTGTCAGAAGCGCGAAAAGGAACGCGAAAGAATATCCCGTGGCAAGGAACTGGTGGCAAATCTGCGTGTAATAGTGCGTCGGGATCCTGTCGCGCCATTCCGCCCAATCCTCTTTGGAACTGCACTGCGCAGTTTTGATTTCCAAAACGCCGTGTTCGCCGGTTTCGGTAATCAGCTCGCCGTCCAGCGTGGCCGTAAGCCACGGGCGCTCCTCCTGATACAGAATGTCGAACGGGTGATATTCCAGCTGGTATTCCGGGTGTTCCGCTAAAAAAAGCCCGCGCAAATGGGGCTCTGCGCGGACGCCAAAGGAAACTGCTGCGTTGCCGGATAAATCTTTTGCTTTTTTTCGGCCGGTTTTTATCTCCCAAAGGCCGAGCGGCGTCTGCCACTTGCTCAGACCGCACACAGCGGCGGCATCCGAAGCGCCCAGACCGACGCGGCCGGAGAGCCATGACTCTCGATCTTCAAAATGCAAATACTGAAGCATGCTTCCTCCGATTATTCTGTTACAGTCTCCTCCTTGCCGGAGGTGAACCGGCGTCTCTTCGCGCTGCTTCTTACGAGCTGCAGCTTATAGCAAAAAGGGAGAAGGACCCGCACCAAAAGGACGTGAAACCATGCGGCTGGCTGTATAGCGGTTTTAACCTCAGCAGTTCAGGAGGTATACAAAAGAGCCGGCAGGTGAAAGGTAAAAAGCCCTGCCGTAACTCAGAGGCGATCTTGGTTGAAGTATTTCTTATCCACCCACGACCGAATGAATGATTGGCAGTTTCGTACTTTATCGCTGTCTTTCATCGAACCGCGATAGCAGGCGGAGCATGGATCGGATGCACAGGCCGTACATTTCTGCTGCCGGTGGTTATTGCATGCCCGGCAGCGGCAAAAAGAGCAGTCTTTTCGAGTCATATGTATTCCGTCTTTCTCGGCCGTCCCGGCTTCGCTTTTCCGGCGGTAGCGAGGCAGTTGCAGCATTCGGTGCTCGCATAGGGGCAGTGGTGAAGGCAGAAGTCGATATAATCCGGCCTGTCTTCGTCTGTATATTGGATGGCAAAGTCGCCGTTCGCTTCGCGTCTGCAAAGCGCCGGGGCATGAACATACGTTGCTTTCAGAATAGCGAGAGCCGCCGCTTTTGCCGTCAATTCCGCCAATTCGTAAGTGTTCATCTTATCCGCCTATCCGCTGGGCTTCCGCCAGATGCTTAGCCACGTCTTCGACGCTGAACTTCCGGCCGCCGCATATCTGATAAAAGGTCACGTCGGCAAGCCACTTTTTGGCAGTGCCATAGCTGACGCCGAGCTCCGCCTGGATCTGTGGGATCGACAGGTATCTCGTTTTGTAACGTTTCGCAAGATCGTTCGCCAAAACCACTTCCTGCGGTGAGTTGGCATAAACGGCGCGTTTCAGTCGCGGCATAAAAGCACCTCCCAGCGTGCAGATCAGGCGTTTTCCAGAAGCAAGCGGACCTGCTTTTTCGTATCGTCGCTCGCTTTCGGGAGCAGCCGAAGAATGCATTGAAGATCGTTTTCTTTCTTCACGGCGGCGCGTCGGCTCTCTTCAACGCTGTAATACAGATCCTCCACGGAGCAGCCGTACAGCAGTGCCATAGCGGCAGCCCGCTCCGGGCGCGGGCCGTAAAGCCCTTTTTCGTAAGCCGTCAACGCAGACGGCGGAAAACCGCAAATGCGAGAGACGTTCGATATGCTGATGCCGATTTTTTCCCGGCGTTCTCTCAGGTCCATCATGGAATCCTCCATACATAATTAAGATTTCCCTTGACAAAAAAATCCCTGTGAGATACGATGCAAATAGAAAATCTTCTTTGTTCTCAAGGGTTTTTATCTTTTGTGTACAAGCAGATTATATCTTACAAAAAACAGATAGTCAATATTAAATCTATGTTTTAGTAGATTTCAGCGTATTGGCCGAAAGGAGATGAATTAATTGTTCGATTTCAACAGATTCGAGGCTTTGCGCGAGGAAAAAGGAATTACCAAAGCCTTTATTGCCCAAAAACTTAACCGCGCTCCCGCTATTTGCCACGATTGGAAACTCGGGAAATCGACTCCCAGCGAGCAGCAGATCAAGGTCGTAGCGAAAATTCTTGGCACTTCACCGGAATACCTGAAGGGGGAAACCGATAAAAAAACCCCCGCCGAAGCCGGCGAGGGCAGTAAGTATGATCGTATTATTATGGAGATACTGGAAAATATCACGGATGAGACGAAAGCGGCTCTGATCCCGCTGCTTCAGCAGATGCAGCGCCAAGAGGAGGCAAAGAACGGTTCTCGTTGAAGCGCATCAGCGCCTGATATTTCGGATCTTTCGCAGCGGCCTTTTTAAGGGCGGAAATGAAGATCCCTTTCTGTTCTTCGTCAAGCTGATGGAAAAGGCGAAGGATAACCTGATCGTAGTCCAAGGGGAAGCCTCCTTTATGTCTTGATAATATCATCATACAGTATCCGGAGTCCGATATTCCGTACTTAGTATCTTATCAGGCGAATTTTGCCGTGGCAATAGTTTTTTTGAAAAGGTTCCGCCGCCGCGTCACCGGCGGCGACGCCAGCAGAGACAACGTAAAAAGCCCTGTTGTCTGCTGCGTATTAAGCGTAGCAGATGCTCGTGCGATTTGTCCAACCCCAAAACACAGATTTTCCGTCCCAATGTGAAGAAGCTGTTCGGTTAATTCCCAAAAACGGGTTCAAATCGCAGAAATAATGCTACGAGGTAGAGGATTCATGGAAGAATTAGAAAATCTCGTTTGCCAGACACAGGAGCAGTTGGAAGTCGCCCAAAAGATTATGGCAGACGAAAAAGACAGGCGAAGTTTATCCTACCAGAAAATTGTCGATCAGACGGGTATTCCGAAATCCACCGCCGAGCGATTCCTCGGATTAAAAAGCAGCAACTCCAGCACAGTTTATTTTATCGTCCTATGTAAGTTGTTCGGTATGTCTGCCGACAGTTTTTTCGACATTACCAAAGAGTCTCCGACCAGCCAGGAAACCGACCGGGCCGCTCACGAAATCGAATTGTTACAACTAAAGAACAAATATTTAGAAAGAAACAACGTATTTCTCCGCAAGGCGGTTGAAAAGAAAAACCTTTACATTGCCGTTATATCCATTCTTTCTCTGATACTGCTTATCCGAAATACCGTAATGGACATGAATGACCATCATATCGGCTTCTTCCGCGGCGATTGGACACCGATGTCCACAGCAGGCGCTCTGCTGATCGTGATAGCCGCCGTAATATGCATCGTCGCCATCATAGCCAATCTCGGCAGCCGCGCGCACTGGAAAAAGGAAGAAAGCAAAGACCAAGACCTCTGAAAGGAACCCGCCATGCCTAAAAGCGGATCAAAAGAATATAAATATATCCGAAAATCGTTTGTTGCCGACGGGAAGCAATACATAGTATGCGGAAAGACGGAAGCCGAGGCGATGGAAAAACTCGCCGCAAAGAAAGAAGCCGTCCGGCGCGCGGAATTAACAAAAGGTGTAAACTGCACAATCGAGGATTGGGCCGATACATGGCTGACCACCTACATTAAACCAAAAGTCCGCAAAGCTGGACAGCCGAAGAAAAAAGGCACCATGACGCAAAAAAGCTATGAGATGTATGAGGACAAGATCAACGGATATATTATCCCGGCGCTTCGAGGTAAAAAGCTGCGCAGCGTCACCGACACGATGCTGCAAGGCGTGCTGAATCAGCAGGCGGAAATGTCTGAGTCCCACGCGAAAAAAGTTCGGATGATCCTGCGCGCCATGTTCTCGCAAGCTGCCTTTTCTCGCATAATCCCCTTTGACCCGACCATCAAGCTCACCATTCCCGCGTCTGCTACTGCCGAAAAGCGCCGCTCGCTTACCGCCGAGGAGCGCGCCGTTCTTATGCAAGTGGCGAAGACGCACCGCTGTAGCCTATGGATTCGCTTTCTCATGCGCACGGGTCTGCGCCCCGGCGAGTGCGCCGCACTTCGTGTGCGCCATCTGGATATGGAAACGCGGCTTATTCACGTTTGCGAAGCCGTCGAGTCAGGAACCACTGTAATTGCTACGCCGAAAACGTCTGCCGGAGACCGGTATGTTCCTATCCCTTCGGACATTTATGCCGATCTGAAACGCCACATTAGCGGGAAAGACCAGGACGACTTTGTTTTTACGCAGGAAGACGGTAAATCCATGATGACGCAGACGGTGATGACAAACAACTGGCGCAGTTTCTCCCGGCAGATGGACATCGCCATGGGCGCCGAAATGACAGCGCACGGCCATATCTACGACCCGAAAGACCTTGATAAGGACGGGAAACCGTTGTATCCAGACAACGCCGGGAACCCGAAAAATGGTCACAAAATTGCTCCCGATCTTGTTCTGTATTGTCTGCGGCATACCTACGGTACAGATCTGCAGCGCGCCGGGGTGCCAATCAATATAGCAAAGGCGATCATGGGCCACAGCGATATTTCTGTGACAGCGAACGTATATACTGACGCAACTGTCGAAGATGCCATGTCCGCGCGCGACTTAATGGACTCAGCAATAAAAACTACATGAAAAAAATAATTGACGACCGGTAAACGCACTGATTTTCAACAGTTTTTATCGGATTCGTCATCGTACTCTGACTCCGTATGTGAGGGTTCAAATCCTTCTCCCGCTGCCAGCGAGTAAAAGCTCAAAATCCTTTATTTTCAAGGGGTTTTGAGCTTTTTTCTTTGTCTCGCCGCCCCCTTTTTCGATAGCCGCCGATTTCAAATCTTTCAAATATTTCAAATCTTACATTAAAAATCACATTAAAAATTTTTGCGTGATCGTAGAAAGAAGAGGGCGAAAATCGCCCCCTTTATTTTAAAAATCTCTCGATTGTCTTTCTGGCGCGCCCAAGTTCCTGCGAAACGTACTGCGGCGTGCATCCAAGTGCGTCGCCAATATCATAAACAGACAGCTCAGCGCTGCGCATAGTAACCATAAGCCTTTGTGTAGGCGTAAGCCGCTTCATCATGTCTTCGAGCGCTGGGTGCTCGTCCTCCTTCCCGACAGTTTCCTCGACAAGTAATCGGCTATTCGGCGAAACGAAATCATCTAACGGCAGTGCCGCGATCTGCGGCTTGCAGCAATCTCGGATATATCGGCGCACCGCCATGAAAATGCCCTTGACCGCAAATGTTGAGAATTTAGCTCCTTTTTCCGGATAGTATTCCGCACACGCCTGCCATAGCCCTATCCTGCACACTTGTAGAACATCTTCGTCAACTTTAAGACTCGGGAAATACTTTTTCAAGGTAAACCAAACAAGCGACTGATTTTCTTCATACAGTTCCTCTGGCGTCATGTTTGAAGAGCCTCCACAAAACAATAGCTCTGCGGCGGTCTCGTGAGATTACACTGCGTACATTCTGAACACTTCGGCGTTGCCATGCCGAGATTGTCAAAGTAACATTCTCTGCTGTGTTTCTTGAACTCAGATATTTCTTTCGGCTTGTCGTAGATTTTCAGATCGGAGATATGCCAGCCGAACCCTGGGTTTCCGCCCAAATACGCATAGAGCTCCTCCTCTGTTAAGCACGCATCTTCGAGGAGCCGATCGATTGGAGATTTCCAATCTCCGTTATTTTCAATTCGATATTCCGGTTCTCCGCCACGTCTGGTGAAGCCGACACGCGCCAGCCAGACGGTGCCGTCGCATACAAACTCGCCGATTACCTTTCCATTACACCGACCAACGGTATTTGTGCGATAGTTGAGCTTGTCCAGTTCCCCGCAGGACACAGAAATGTAAGGGTGATCCATAGTGCAATAGATATAGCACTTGAACGGCGGTTGCAGCTTCGGGCGCGTCTTCCGAACCTCTATGGTCTTTTTGCCATTTGCGATTAACTCACACCAGCGGGGTCGGATGCTTATCATTACTGCTTTACTCATCGGTTTTCCTTTCTCCGATTTTATTATCGTCAACAAAATCGGTTCTCTTTTCTCCGCCCCAGCAAAACCAGTCTGCGCAAACCGCCGCCGCGTGATAGTCGCATACGCATTCACAGTAATGTAAGCAGTCCTTGCAATGCACAACAGGCTCACGGTTTTCGAGTTCGACCTTTACCGCTTCCCACGCAAGGACAATCGGCATATGTTCCCGGTCTACCGTTCTATGCGTGTGCGGCGGGATAACCTCGTCAAGCGTTTTGATTGCATTTTCAAGCGTCATCGGTTTTCTCTCCTTTCTCCGTAACTACAAAAATCATTATCGTTTGTTGTGAACGGTGTGTGCCAGCATCCACAATCACACCGCTCGTCTTCTGGGTCTCGGTGTTTACAGTCCTTGCAATGTACGACCGGCTCATACCCCAGCTGCACAGCCATACGCTTAAACTGGCTGCGGGTGGGTCGGTCAATATCGACCGTCGGAATCTTTTTCATTTCCTCGATTACCAGATCAGAAACGTACATTCTGTTCTGCGTGCTTTCTGCGTCAATTAAGCGCATTTTCATAATCCTCCCAAATGTTTGCTTGTCCAGGAAGAACGCCGTCCTCCATCCACCAGTGGAACACGTCTTCTCCTGTTCCCCAGCGCATATCGTTAGCCTTCCCGCTGGCTTTTCGCGCTTCGAGCATTCGCTCGAAAGCTCGTATGTAATTCCTTTGATATGCAGGATATCGAGCAAATTCGGCGTAACGATTTTTCCTCGCCACTGGGCATCCTACGCAACCAACGCGGCAGAAGCCCTCGTTGTACAACGGGTTCACTTCGACCTTTTGGTCTGTCAAAAAGTCCCATACATCACGATCCGCCCAGTCGATGATGGGATTGCAGACACGCTTGCCTTTCATCTGGCAATTTTCAAAAAGCTGTCGGTCTTCCTCGTTGTCATTGTTTAGGATTAGTTTTTTCTTGCGGTCAGAATTTTGCACTTCCAGCGCCCCACTGGTTGTTGCTCTTTTGGTAGATTCTGCCCACCGGACACCTGTGACGACGAATCGGTCTTTGCCTGCTGTTTCTTTCAATACCGCGCAGCAATATCGTGCAATTCGCGTCGGCGGCATGAGTTTCTTCGGTATCAAGTCCCACATCGAAGTGCGTTTCCCCTGATATGTCGGAAGAATTATCGTGTACTTGATGCCTTTTTCTTCGTACTCTTTGGCGCGTTTTCGGACGTGATATACTGTCTCTGGCGCGTCCGCTGTCGTATGCGAATGGCAAATTTCAAACGGGATTCCGGCGTTCTCCGCCAATCTGCATATCACTGCGCTGTCTTTTCCGCCGCTGTCTGTCAAAAGCAACGGCTTCTTGTACAGTTTCAACGACATTTGCGATGCAAGACGCAGGCGCTCCATTGCGGTATGTTCCAAATCCGTCATTGCCATTCGCTACACCCCCCATTCCACCGCCACACACAGCGGGGGCATTTGCCGTAGCAGGGTTTATGCATCGCTGTCACCGCCCTTATACTTCGGCATGTCCGCCCATGCTTTCACGCCGTCCCAGTCGCCATGATCTTCAAGACTGGACATATTGTTCCCAACATCGTCGCAGTCACCCATGCACATATCCTGCGAAACGCCCCAGTTCGTAGCAATAAGGATGTCCTGCCCGTCCTTCGGCATTTCGCCGGAAAACACATATTCCGGGATTTCATAGTCAGCGTATCCGTGCTCGGCATACTCGGCTTTTTCTTCCTCTGTCAACAGGCGTGTTGTGATCTCGTGCCAGATGATTTTTTCTTCATACATCAGTTTCTACCTCGCTTTCGAGCCATTTTCTTATGTCCTCCTCGGGAAACTCTACGAACATGCAAAGGTGGAAAAATGGGCAGACGGTGCAGTTGAGCTGATCCGGGAAAACGCATTCTTCCATCTGCGCAATATAGACTAACAAGGCGGATATATCGCAGTTGCAAAGGTCGCACACGATTTTCTCACGGTTCGTCATTGTGTTCATCCTTTCTCTGATAGCAATTCAGCAGCGGGTCTGTCGTTTCGCAGAGGCAGCAGGGCTTTCCGTCCGAAGCGCTCGATTGGTAAGGGAAGTCTGAAAGTTCATCCACAACACTGTAGAGCGTTTCCGTTTCAATGCCAGCTTCGCCGCCGCATATCTCAAATTCCTGATACGCTAGATCGGCCTGTTTTAGGAAATATTCAATTCATTACGATATAGCGCTTGTCGCTGCGGTCAACCTCGCGGAAACAAGGATTTGCTTGAACGTTGATATTCACACAACCACCGCCATTTGTGCTTCTGCGATTCTCTTTTCTGCAATGGAAAAGTATTTTTTATCCAATTCAATGCCGATGAAGTTTCTGTCGGTTAAAACAGCCATCTTTCCCGTTGTTCCGCTTCCCATAAAGCAATCAAGAACTGTATCACTTGGGTTGCTCCAAGAAATAATATGGTCTTTTGCTAACTGTTCTGGAAATATTGCCGGATGTTCAAAAGCATAGTCATCAAGCGTGCTTTTCCCCTTTCCCGGAGATATACTCCAAATATTAAACCTTGAACCATATTCTTTAATTTTTCGCCCTGTTTTGTGTATTTCTGCACTTGTTTTCGTTAAGCTTCCGTCAGGCTGTCGTAGCGTTGTTGACTGTATCTTTTTTCCACCGCATTTGTTCTTTCTGTCGAAAATCGGATTGAATGTTTTCGGCTTGCCTTTTGAGAAAACAAACATATACTCAAATACATTGTAATATCTTGTTTTGTCTGGAAACGGGCAATTTCCCTTGTCATAAATCATAGTATCGTGTAGATTAAACCCACATTCCATGAAATACAAAGCTTGTCTAAATGACGTTCCAGTTTCACTACCCTTGACTGTTGCGTCACCAACAATCCACACAACAACACCACCGTTTTTTGTTATCCTATACAATTCTTTTGCTACGCCCTTGAAATCCCAAGAAAACCCGTTATAAGTCCTTAAGTTATCATAAGGTGGAGATGTTACAGTCAAATCAACACTTCCATCCTGAATACTTTTCATCAATTCAAGGCAATCGCCTTGTCTTAAATCTATATTCATTCGCTATCACCTTCGCTATCACCGTAATCCACTGTGATGTTTAAATCCATGTCAACGGTCTGCTCCACTTTATCAACAAAGATTTGGTGCGCCTTGCCGAGCAGCTCGGCGGCTTCCAAATCGTATCCATGCAAGCGTCCAGATGGTTAATCACCGTCGCGCGCTTTATGTATTCATCTATCGTTTTCTCCTTTCGGTGGTTCGGGAAGCGGCATTGCAGGGAATGCCGCCCAGTGCGTTACCGGAGAATAATCGTCCTCTTCGGAGTACAAGCGAAATCTAACAGTCTCCCCGATTTTTCGGACTTCAGATCGGGAAACTTTACCATTTCGCCGGAGAAGAATAACCTGCTTTTCATTTTCCGGCATCCCATCCTTGACGCTGATCCATTGCGGGACGGATACGGCGGTAATCGTAGGCGCGGTATTAATAAGCGTTTCCGCAAGAACCTTTACGCTTAGAATTGCCGTGCTTTCTTTTACACGCTTTTTCAATGCATCACCATCAATTAGTCTCATCGCCATCACCTCCAAACTCAGCGTCAAATTCTTCAGGCGCGATGATCTCAATGTCCTTCGCGGAGTAACCGAGACAGTCAAGGCTAAGCTTCTCAGCGAGCGCGTCCTTATCAATCGATCCTGCCGCATCCTCATAAGAAACGCCTGCACTCGCTTCAAAGATTATTTCTCCGCCAATTTCCCCGGCGACACTAAAGCAAATTCTGTATTTAGCCATCGTTTTCTCCTTTCGGTGCTTCATTCCGCATCGTCCATCTTTGCGCCGCAGTTGGGGCAGTATCGCATTTTTAGGTTCGTAAAATCCATGGCCTTCACGTCCCCTTGCCCGCATTCGGAGCATTCATAATCGCCGTATTTCTTATTCAACGCCCACCGCCCATGTCGTACCGGCGCAACCTCCTCGGCGGGCATGGCTCCGATGACTGCATATACCCCGTCAGAAATTATCTTTTCAAACAGGCTGCTTTCTCCAAACTTCAAACGCGCAAGTTCAAATATAAGCGCTTCGCGTTCGATGTATTCAGCCATTGTCATCGCCTCCGTCCGTCCGCACTTCTTTTTCAAGCGTTGCATCAATAACTCCAATAGCGTCGAGAATGCTGCCGCTTACGCTTTTGTTGAGGTCAAATATAGCTCCCTCGATGAAGCCTAACATGCGATGAATCGTTGAAAAGTCTTTGTGTGTCATGGCGTTTCCACCTCATAGTTGTCTTTCATGCCGTGATTTCTCCGGCAGCAGGAGCACTTCTGGTGACGCTTGCCGAGCCATTTGCAGTTGTCGCAGGAAAGCGCGTCCTCTTCGAGCATCCGCAGCCAGTCACAGTCTGCCGGTTCGCAAGGATCGTCTGGGTATAGCTCGTTGCATAATTCGCAGATGATCGTCCGCGCTGTTTTAATGTGCGTGTATTCAGCCATTGTCAACCCTCCTATTCCATGCTTCGATTGCTTTTTCCGGCGTAGAGAAAAGCCGTGTTTGCTGATGACAAAAACAGACGGCGTTGTCGCAAATCACTCGATATTTTTTGATGTACTCAATCAAGCCGTCATCGGCTGTTACTGCGGCGGGCAGATCGCAAAAAACAATCTCCCTGATGTACGGGCTTCCGCCGCAGAACGGGCAAGGTTTAAGCTCCTCCATTGTCAGCCCTCCCAATCAATCGCCTGTCCGCATTGATCGCAGTACGGAGACCATTCATCAACGACCTGTCCACATACCGGGCAGTCGGCAAATTTTGCTTCGTTTGGGCACGCCCGAATGTCAAGCGGCATCTTCGGAATCTGCTTGTCCAGCGCCTCACACGCCATAAGGCAAGCCTCGTCTACCGCCTCCCGTAATTTCTCCTTGCCTTTGAATCCGCCTAAAAACTCGATCTCGGCAAGGGCTTCCCGCGTAGTGTCCGGGTGAAGGATTCGTTTTGCTTCTTCGTAGGTCATGCCGCGTCCTCCCATACCGGGCGGCTGTTCTTCCACTTGCGCCAGCGGATAAAGCGCCACCGGGGCGGCTCGCTGTCCAGCCACTTGTTGAAATGCGCGATAAACTCAAGGCGCAGATTGTACCGGCGCTTCTTTTCCTGTTTTTCGTTCATTTTTCATCCTCCGTCAAAATTTCTCGGTCAAGAACCGCGTCGATTGTTTCCACTGCGTCGAGGAGCGCACCCTCTACGTCGGCTCCTATTCCAAGCGCAACTCCCTGAATCCTGCCGAGCATGCGCTGGATCGTGGAAAAATCCTTTCTTGTCATGGTTCGGCCTCCAAAACGAGTGTGTTGATATTGTCGGGAAGCTCTGCCCACAGTAGAACGTCCTCCACAAGGTACTCGAAGTCTTCTCCATCCCCATAGAAGCCGGGCGTCGCCTCTTCTTCCCAAGAGTTCACAAACGAACTCGCGTGGTAATACAACTGCTCGTAATAAACGTAGCCGCTTTTAAGCATAGATTCCTGCGCGCAGAGGCAGCGGCAGTCTTTGCTCGGGAGCCGATCTTTCACGCTCGTGAAGCGCAGTCCTGTACTGGCCCTTGCGAGCAATTCGTTAAAAGTCATCCCGGAGGCAATAAGCTCGTCCTCGAACTTTTTGTATTCCTGCACGTCGGTCGGGGACATTGTAGTATCCTCGTACTCTTTCAGCCGCTCCCACACCTTGCGCTGGCTGCATGCGCCGTCCGGGCAGTATTTGCCCCAGCGCTCTTCGCGGCATTTGGCAATGTCGCAGAAGTTGCCATCGAAAGTAAGCCGACCGTAAGGAAGCTTTGATTTAGCCATGGGTTTGTTCGATTCCTCCTCGTTTTTCATTTTTGCGGTAAATCACGACCATGCTCGGGAACGGCGCGTTCCACGCCGCCCCGCCGAATTTCAGCCGTCCTCGAACAAAGCGTATCTCGGCTTTTCCGTATATGTATTTATGAAACCATTGGGTGTCCGTCCGCGCCGGAAGAAGCATAACAATCGTGTTGCCGTTCTTTTCGTGCTCCTCCCACGCTTTCTGCACCCACTTTCCGATCTCGCGCCCATAAGGGGGATTGCAGAACACCGTGTGGCCTCCCCACGGACAAGTGAGCCCGTTTTGTTCTTTTGTGAAGAACGTCTCGCATTTGTGGTTCGCTTCGTTCGCCGCCGGATCAAGAGTAAAGTGAAATTCGCCGTTCAGCTCATCAAAGAACGCCTGCGGCGTCGCCCATTCGTCAGTGGCGGAAGAAAACATCCCGCCAAACTGTTTATCTGTCATCGGCATTACCTCCAAAATGATGCTTTGTTACGGCGATGGCAAACGGCTCAATCTCCGCATCACCGATCCTTGTGATATCTCCTAAGTGTTTAATGAAAATCGCCTCTCTTTCAGAATGCCATCAGCATTACCGCGCCTTATCATCAGGTATGCTTCGATCCCAACGCAGACCCCCTTCGGGCTCTTCCCGGAGGTTGCTCCGCTCTACGCCAGTAATCTTTCCAAAAATAACGCCTGAAGCGTCCCTCAACAGAATTAAGCATCTGTCACCGCTCCGCTGAACCTCGATGCCGCAAGGGGCGAACAGCCCACCAGCGTCGTGCTCACCGCTGATATCGCACGCACCAGTGTAGTTCTCTACCTCAACCTGGGCGGCTAAAATAAACATAGCCGTCATCACCTCCTGCCCTATATGGCAATCACAGCCTTAAATTGCAACCAGTCTACTTGAAATATTAAAGTATCCCAGCAACGGCTTTACCCGTAATTATGTATGAAAAAAGTCCCGGAAACGCTCAATGAGAACGTTAGCCAGGACTCCTTTTTATTGATGTGGGCTGAATAGTTGGGGTGGGGGTGGTGCCGCACCGCGCTGCGCGGTCGGTTTTTGGCGTCCAATTTTGAAAGTAGGGGGGCGTTTGACATGTCTTAATTGATATTAAGAGCAGTTAAAAGGCCGCTCCAGCGGCCTTGCTTTTGCCCGTCCAGGCGGGCGACGGATGATTGTTTTTCATGCACGCGTGAACGGTTTTTCATTTTTCACACCCCTTTTTTTGCTCGGGCTGTCGCCTTTATTC
>ERZ1034807.12-NODE-12-length-55796-cov-80.522649_pt1 | contig 55796 bp, 47 predicted proteins | sample MGYA00520648_ERZ1034807 | MGnify/ENA primary metagenome ERZ1034807 (study PRJEB33766, sample SAMN09781684) | gut metagenome | biome: gut microbiome | host: Homo sapiens | place: Madagascar | study: EMG produced TPA metagenomics assembly of the PRJNA485056 data set...
GCAGAAGATTGAATCAGCACAAGAACTTACTGATCGCCAACGCAAGATAAGAGAGAGTACTGATGCTCTTCGTCAGAAAGGCTATGACCAGATGATGGTGAATATCTGGAAGGATAGACAGAACAAGCAAGCACAGATGCAGGCAGAGGCAGCAGCTAAGGCTAATGATGCCCTTGCTGCTTATCGTGGTTCGCAGAAGGCACAGGAGGAAGCTTTGACACCTGAAAAGGTGAAGACCGAACAGGCAAGGCAAGCAGCTTCCAATGCAGCAGCTGGTCTTTCTACCGCCAAGACCAAGACGGAAGACGAACTGAGAGGCAAGAAGGGAAAATTACTTGATGCTCAAACTAATAATGCCAATGCCGGAGCTGCTGATCATAATGCTAGCGTTAACGTTAAGGGAGCGCAAGTTAGGCATATCAATTCGCAAACAGAGGGACAGAATCAGAAAAATGCCAACCAGAAGGAGGCGGATGATTTCAACACCAGGTATGTGAATGACCCTGTTTTCAAGAAGCATGTAAATGAATGGGCTACACACAATGGTATGGCTATCGGTGATAATGCTACAGGAGAAAGTGCTGGCCGCGGTGGCACTTGGGCTAATGAAAAGAATCGCCAGCAGGCATCCGCTTACGCTAGGGCTAAGATGGCTAAGGAAGGAAAGAAACGAACCGTTCGCCCTTATGGTGGAAAACCAGCCAAGGGAACTTCGAGCACAAAGGTAGATTATTCAAAGTATATAAGAAAATAACATAATATATGGCAGACAAAGACAACAAATCTAAGTTGACTTATCATGTATGGGATAAGGACAACAATGAGTATGACATCCCTGATGAGGTTGTTCAGCAGAGAGGCATGGACAACTTCGCTAAGGACTTCGAAGGTGGTTATATCACCATGTTTGACGATAAGAAGCAGAAGGTAGATGTTCCTATTGAGGATGTGGGCGAGTATCGTAAGCAGGGCTATATGTGGTATGATACCAGTGGAAACGCTACCCCTATCAACGAGGTTGGAAAGAAACCTTCAAAAGAGAAAGAACAGTCTCAATATCCGCAAGAGAAGCCTGGCTTGATTTCGCAAGCACTCGGTATGATGCCGAAGGTGGATGCAGGAAATATCGGCAGGGAGCAGAAAATGGGTGGCATGATTACCAATATGCTTCTTGGTGATAACATGCAGCAGACAGAACAAACGCAGCAGACACAAGACAATAATCAGCAGGTACAGCATCCTAATCAAGAGAATGCGCCAGCTACTGAGCAGCCTAAGCCTACAGTCAAGGATGTGGATGCAACAACAGGTGCAGCTCCAGTACAGCAGGTAGATGCTATCTATAATAAATATGTGGGCAAGGGCGATGCTTTGTCTGAAACTATGTATGACTTAATGGCTAGCGGACAGGCTCAGAATCAAGAGGAGGCACAAAATATGGCCATGGGAGCCATGAACCGTGCAGCCAATCGCCTCGCTCAGCGAACTACTGATGAGTTTGTATCAAAGTTAGGTGATACCGTAGAAGGTGTAGACGAAGCTGTAATGAATGGATGGCATTCTCATGCTGTTCAGGACAACTTGAAGAAGATGGCTTCTCAGTTAGGCATCATGAACAGTGTTGTCTTGGACGAGAATGGACAGTATATCACCCATGTGAATAGCTATGACCAGTTTATTAATGGTATGGTGAAGCCAGCTATGGTAGAAAGTCTTGTGAAGAAGTATGGAGAGAACTACCGCAAGATAGCGGAAGACCTCGCCACTCGCCTCTATTCAAATGATGAGGTTATTCAGAACCAGTTGATGAATCAGGATATTGATGAGGCTCTTTCTAGCGTTATCAGCAAGTATGTGAATCCATCAGTTGTGGATGAATATAATAAGGCTCAGGAGGCAGGTAGCAAGGCATTTACGGAGGGAATGGAAGGAAGCCAGTTTATTCCGGCTAATCTCCGACTGGGTACAGCACTTGGTGCTCAGTATGAGGCAAACGAGGCCAAGGATCCTGCAAAGGTGCTTTCTGGTTTGCAGCAGAAGTTTGGCAAACTCTACCGGAATCCGAAGTTCCTGAATGACATGAGTAATGCCGCATTTAAGGTGATGCAACGGTATGGCTTGAATGGCACTCTTAATGGTAATCCTAAGCAGTTCAAGCCAATGATCAATGCTGCCATTAAGAATGAGTTGGACCAGCTGGAGGTTAAGGGTATGATGCCTAAGGGTAGTGCTGAGTACATCATGAAGACTGGTTTGGGTAACACTATTGTGGGTAAGATTACTCGCAAGGCTGTTCAGACGGACTACCAGAACTGGCTGGAGGATATTGCAAATCAGCAGTACCAGCCGGGCTTCTGGGAGAACGTGGCTAGTGGCGCTCTGACCTTTGCAGGTGATGCCTGGAGTTATTGGCTGCCGGGAGCCGCAGGTGGCAAGTTGACTAAGAGCATGGTAGCCAAGGCAGAGGGTAAACTGGCTGGTGACCTCATGGCTAAGGGTATGGAGCGCAAGATGGCTGAGCGAGCTGCCAAGGTGCTTATCGGTAAGAGTAAGGCCGAGGCTTTGAAGAACGGTGCTGTTCATGGTGCTGTTACCTTTGGTGGTCAGTCTGCTATTTCGAAGCCTATAGATGAGGTTTATCGTACTGGTCAGTTTGATGAGAATGGCACGATTTATAATCCTTCTGTGGGTAAGGTTATCGCTTATACTTTGGGCGAGGTGGCTAAACAGAGTGCCGTAGGTGCTATCATGCAGGGTGGAACCATCGCTAATATGGTAGGTAAAGGAAGAGGCTTGGCTACCAATATTCTGGCTGATGTTGGTGGTAAGGTTGTGGACTCTGGCATTATGACTGGTCATCAGATGTTGGAGCGCATGGCGCAGGACCCGAACTTCAAGCCTACTGGCAAGGATGCTGCCGAGAGCTTCTTGGAGAGTATGGCGAACCTTACCGCTATCGGCTTGCCGGGCATGGTGGGCAAGTATGCCCGATTCAAGGACGCGAGGGAGTTTAACAAGAAGTTTGACTTCACTGATCAGGATATTGCCGAGTTGAAGAGATTCGGCTATGATGGTCTTCGGGATGCTTTTGAGAAGATGGGCATCGGGGAGTATGCTGTGGTTGGTGAGAATGCTCAGCGACTTGATGGGCAGTTAACCCAGAAGTATATGGACCTGATGAACGACAAGAGCGTGCCGGAGGTGTTGAAGGCTAAGATGATGGCAGTGGTGGAAGGCAAACGCCCTTCTTCTTTCTCTCCTGTTGTAGATTCCGTCATCGTACAGCCGATGGATCATGACGGAAAGGTGTATCTCGAAACCTTGAATAAGGATGGCGGTATCATTGACAGAAAGGAGTTTTCTTCTCTTGATGAGGCTCAGAAGGCAGACAAGAAACTGGAGTATGAGAAGACTCTTGGTTTGGCTTCTGTGCTGGAAGGTGAGTTCCACAATGAGTTTACGCAGGAGCATCTTGAAGGCTTATACAACAAGGCAGCCCAGAAATATAATATGGGTGAGAAATTGACAGATGAGGATAAGGCAGCGGTTTATCTTCATCAGAATGCTGGTTCCATCAAGGACATCATGGATAAGCAGCAGAAGGGTATTATCCTTACTGATGAGGAGCAGAAGCAGATTAATGCCTATCGTCATTATTATGGCAGTGCTTTGGAGAACAGTTCTGTGATGAGGGAGTTTGTCAACACGTTTGAGGATTCCCATGGCGTGGCGCGCGGTACACTTCGTAAGGCTTTGGAGTCGAAAGATAAGAAGTATGCGCCTTTGGTGGAATCTTATCTTAAGGAGCTTTACAACTCCATCGAACTGAAACGTGAAATGAAGCAGACGATGGATGATCTCTATAATACTTCACATGGTAATGAGCAGAAGCGCATTGAGCAGGGTGGTGTTGAGGGTGAAAAGCCTACAGCTCCTGTTGAAGGTTCTGCTGGTGGTCAGGAGCCTCCAGTTTCAGAAGGTCCTTCTCCTTATCAAGGTAATGTTTCATCTGGTCAAGGTGAAGGCGTTTCTACAGCAAATTCAGATAACTCATCTGCTGATGTTATTACTTCTGATGCTTTTGTTATGGGACAGAATGCCTATAAGAATGGGGATTCTGAGGCTTTGCAGGCTATCGGCTATAATAGTGATTTGGCAACAGGACGTTTGAAGCGAGCGTTTGCTGACAATGAAAAGATGCCTGATATTGTAGCCAATGCCTATAATGAAGGTAGAGATATGGAGCAGTTTGTGGCTCAGCGTGCAAGTAGTTTGACTCCAGCACAAAAAGAGGCTATCAGTAAGTATGTAGAGGCAATGGATGCCAAGAAGGGTGCTATTGATGCTCTACAGCATGCCGATGATGGCTATGGTGAGGCGTTGAAGCAGCAGCTCTGGCCATACCAGACGGAAGACGGAAACATCGTGCCAGCTACTCTGGATAGCGGAAAACAGGTATTTTTGAAAAAAGATAACGAATATGGTGGAGCCTTTGTTGTTGTTCCAGATGAGCAGGGACTACCTACGATTAAGCAAGTATCTAAAGCAAGTATTATAGAGAAGGGCACTCCTGTTCCTCTTGATGAATACATTGAAAAAGCAGTGGCTCAGCAGAAGGATGCAAGAAATAAGCAGTTTATCAGCCAGTTTGATGGCAGCGGTTTGAAGCCGAATGACCAGGTTACAGTTGCCATGGAGGAGGGTGATGCTAATATCAACATGACCTTTGCCGGATATAGCGAGGACGGAAAGATTGTGCTTACTGATGGTAAAGATTATCTTCCTTTGTCTAAAGATGAGTTTGCTGCATGGCGCAAAAATGCGCTCGACAATACCATTAATCAACATTTGGATGCCGAGGACGATGAACGTGAACAGAAAGCAGTTTCTCAGGCTGAGGCTGATAAGAAGCAGCGTTATGCCAATGGCATCGTGGGACTGAGCGAGGGCCAGCCAGACTATTCTTCTAAGGCTACAGATCCAAATGTGGCGGCTGAGTATCTGCAAGAGCAGTTCGGTGAAGACCATGGCCAACTTTTGAATCTGGTTAATGGCAGCCGTGATGACATCATGACTCAACTTGCCAACAAGAGGAAGGCTGCTGCTGAATATCAGAACTGGCTTGATACCAATGCCGACCTTGACCCGGAAAAGGCTAAGAAGGTGGAGAACGACCTGGCTCTGGTTAATGAGCAGATTGCTGATCTTGATGCTCGTTTCAAGAACTGGAATACTATCCGCAACAGCGTGATGACTCCTGATGAGGTGAAAGCTATGAAGGAGGAGCGCAAGGCAGAGATAGAGCGAGCTGGCATTGACAAGTCTTCCGTTCTGCCAGATGTGGATACAGGCGTTCGTATTCCAGAGAACAGTGAGCTTAAAGACAAATATCCTACTCAGGAAGCTGCTTCCAGCTACATAACGTCAGAGCGCAGACGCGTGTACAAGATGCAGGAAGAAACCCAACGAGAAATTGACGGTGTTGATAAGATACTCAATCAATACATGGATGGGGATATAGAACTTTCCGCTGAACAGTTGAGAGATCTGAATACCACCAAGGCAGAACTGACAAACAGACAGAATGCGCTTACAGCGGATGCTAAGGCTTTGAAGGGAAAGGCTGAAAGCTTGAATATTCTTTATATAAAGGAACGAGCAGAGCAAAACAAGAAGAATCTTGAAGCTTTGTCCCCAAAAGACAGACGTAAGGAATTGGTAGCTAAAGCCTTGGAGAAGAAAGATCTGAAGGCTATCAAGGAAATATATAAAGGCGCAAGTACTGATGTTATGGACTTGGCTCCGCGAACATTAGAGGAATTTGTGTCAGAAAGGCTCTTTCCTCATAGTCTGAATGCAGAATCGCTGGCGCAAGAGTTAGGATCTTCCAACTTTAGGCGTGGTATAGGCAGTAAGTACGACACAAATAAATTCAACTATCTTCTTGCCAAGAAAGGCGAGGGATTAACTATTAGCGAACTTGCAAAACGAGTCTGGGAAGATCTTACTAATACGATGGAATCAGGTGCTGGTGACGGATTACAGTCTATGTATACAGACCAGGATATACGTAACACTATTCTTGATATGTTCAAGACTTATGACAGTGTTCGGGAAATGCGTAATGTGACGCTTCTTAACCGTATTGCTGCTGCGGAAAACGAATTGTCGGGCGAAGAAGAGTGGTACGAGCAGCAGAAAGAGCGTGAAATTATCGAAAGACAGGCAGAAATTGAGAAATATCAATCGTATATTCACGACAAAGAGTTATCTTTGCCGTCTGAAAGCGAACTTGATCACATCAATGGACTGGAATATGACCGCATGATGGAGATTGAGGATCGTGAACGAGAGTACAAACAATATGTCAAATCAATTTTACCAGAATTAGCTGATTATGATGACAGAAGCAATGAAGAAGGATATGGAGGAGGCAGTAGCCTGGGTAGCGACTCTTCACGGAGAGGAGTTGATGAAGGAAATAGCCAAGGCGAAGAAGTTGATAACGGAGAAGCATCTTCTGAGTCCGAGATTGGAGAAGGCTCTGATAGCGGACGCAAAGGGCGACAAGAGACTGGCAGCATGGAACCTGGCGAAGGCTCAGCTGTTCGAGGCTCACATCTACCGCAAGAAGCATCCTTCGGAGAACGTTTAAAGAGTGCCATTGCCGAAACTGAGACCGAACCAACAGAGGCTCAGAAGAAGGCAGGAAACTACAAAAAGGGTCATTTGTCCTTTGGTGGCTACGATTATACCGTAGAAACACCAAAGGGCGTGACTCGTAGCGGTAAGGACGAGCAGGGCAAGCCTTGGAGCGTGACCATGCACGATACTTACGGCTATATTCTTGGTAAAATTGGTGTTGATGGTGACCATATTGATATGTTCATCAATGACGCTGCAGACCTTGATACTTTTGATGGTAACGTTTATGTTGTTGACCAGGTGAACCCAGAGACTGGTGAGTTTGACGAGCATAAGGTGATGTATGGCTATCCTTCTGAGGAGGCTGCTACAGAGGCTTATCTTGCCAACTACTCCAAGGGCTGGAAGGGACTTGGTAAGGTTACTTCTGTGCCTAAGGCTACCTTTGACAAATGGCTGGAGTCTTCTGACCGCAAGACTAAGCCTTTTGCGGAGTATGCTATGGTGCAGAAGGAACAGCGTGCTACTTATAAGGAAGAAATGATGCAAGACGGTGCTCATAGTGAAGCTTTTGACAAGATTGTTGAATTGGGTAAAGAGCAGAAGGAGTACTGGGACTTGATGGAGCAGGGAGAAGTAGATCCTGATGATGTGCCGGAAGTTGATGTTGCTCACGAAATGGATGAACTTTTGAAGACTCTTTCAGATGAGGAGTTTAAGGAAGTTTCTGATGTTTTACAGAATATTGACGAGGAATTTGAGTATTTCACCGCTGATGAGTATGAGCGTAGAGAGGGCGTAGGTGAGCGCAAGAAGGCTGAAAATGCTAATACTTATGATGAGTCTATTGAGCAAGCGTTGAAGCCTGTTATTCCTTTTGCTTATGCCTTGAAGAGTGCTGTGGAGAGTGGTGACAAAAAAGCTATCAAGAAAGCTCAGAAGGAATTGACTGATGCCCTGATTGCAAGTGATTTGGGGCATGATTATCTTTCTGGGCAGTTGACACAGGCTAAACTGGCTAAGAAGAAGGATGAATTATATAAGGCGAAACGTGCAACAGTAAAGCCACTTACTGATGCCCTTCATGCTATTGAGAATGCTGAGAATAGTGATTTTATTACCCAAATGGAATATGATTACGAAAATGATATTCACCCATCTGAGGAGGATAAGCCTAAAATGCAAAAGTTTGTTGAACGTTTGCTTAATTTCCATTCCGACAAGGAAGATAAAACTGATTCGGGTTATACTATCTTATCTTCTAACATTCAAGGAGATAAACTCTATCCTAATGAAAAGAAATGGTTTGGATCAGAAAAATACCGTAATGGCGTATCTTGGGTAGATAAGCAGAATAATTGTGCTTATGAAGTCAATCCTAGATTTAATAAGCGTGGTTATCTTTCTGCTGTAGGTGTTCATAAGATAGTTCCTTTGATGAAATTTGACCGCGATGTGAAGGAGGTGAAGCCATCTGAAATGACCGAGGCACAGAAGGTGGCTTATGATGCCGTATCTACCATGCTTAAGAAGGCTGGCATTCCGGTGAAGGTGGTTAGTAATGAGGATATGGTGAAGGTGGCTGAGGCGCAGGATAATTCCTTGTTTGCGAAATTCAAGGATTTGGATAGACAGTTGAAGGCTGTTGCTGAGCCGGGAGTGAGATTCTTGCGTACTTATCATGGTAGTGGTGCTAAGTTTGACAAGTTTGATTTATCTCATGCCTTGGAGGGCGAGGGTAGTGAGACGTTTGGACATGGTGTGTATGTGACAAATTCGGAGAAGATAGGCTCAGAGTATGCACAGCGAGCTAAGGATAAGAAAGCAACATTTGGCTTTGAGTTTGTAAATCCACAAAGTATGTCAAAACAGGCACAGGATATGCTGAGACATTATATGTATAAGCATCAAGATGTGGCAAAGGGCTTGGAGAATGCACGTAAAGATTTGAAAGATGTTATAGGAAAATTCCCTGATACAGATTATCTGCAAGAACTAAACGAAATTCTTGCAAAGGACGATGATAGCATAGCTATACCAAGTAATAGAGCATATCGATACGATGTGGATATTCCTGATGATAATGGCAGCAACTATCTTGGATGGAACGAATCTCAGAATTTTCCATTGGAAAAATGGTATAGACTTTGGGAAATAACCCACAACGGTTTCAGTGAAAACGAGTATTTTAATGATGGTGGAGCGAGATATAATGATGATAGGATTGAGCGTATCCTTCAAATGAAACTTGAATCTCCTGAGAATGGTATGCAGAAACTTCCTACATTAAAAGGCGAAGACCTTTATCGTGCTTTGGAAGATTTCTTTAACCGTGAAAGACCTTCGTATGGCGCTGAATTAGCATCAAGGGCTTTGAATGAAATAGGCTTTGTTGGTATAAAATATCCTGCTGGCATGATTCATGGCGGTGCAAAGGAAGGTGATTATAACTATGTGGTCTTTGACGAGAACAATGCTAACATCGTGGGTAATACTAAGTTTGCGCAGGGAAAGGGTGTGGTTTATGGCTACACTGACGGCAAGGAGATTGTGCTGAACCAGGAGCATCTGAATCCTAATACTCCTATCCATGAGTACCAGCATCTTTGGCGTACTGCTGCCAAGAACATGAATCCGGAACTTATAGAGCATGGTGATAAACTCATCATGCAGACCCAGCTATTTGCCGATTTGAAGCAGGATCCTAACTATAATCATCTGACAGATGAGCAGATTTGCGATGAGGCTTTTGCTCGTTTGACAGGTGAGGACGGAGCTGCCATCCTGGAACAGATGGCTAAGGATGCTATCAAGGAGAATCCGCTTGATACAGCCAAGGAACTGAGTGTTATCAATAAGTTGAAGGAGTGGCTGAAGAAGTTCTGGTATTGGACTCTTGATACATTTACGAAGTGGAAGCCTGAGGACATTAAGAAAATGACCTTGGAGGATATTCGTAATCTTGTGTTGAGAGACTTGACGAATGGGGTGGACCCACGTACTGTGCTGAACGAGAAGAAGGCTAAGAAGGAGGATAAAACTCTTGCCGGAGTTCATAATATTACTGAGGAGAAGCTGAGAAAGGCTTTGAAGCTGGGTGGCTTTGCCAATCCTTCTTTGGCTGTGATTGATACTAGCAAGACTGGTCACAATAATTTTGGAGAGATTTCCTTCATCGCTCCTTCTGCTCTTGTGGATAAGCGTACTGGCAAGACTGCTGGTACTTGGACAACTGATGCTTACACTCAGCGTTATCCTTCCGTAGAACGAGAGATGAGCGAGAAAGGTAGTCAGAAGTTTAGAGACTGGGTTAATAGCCTTGAATACCCAAGTGAAGCTAAGGCTGAGATTAAGAGACAGGCAGAGGATGCCCTGAGCAACAATAATACTCCTGCTTGGGAGTTGATGTACTTGAAGGAAAAGGGTATTGATATTAAGGAGTATGATTCTAAGGTTGATTATCGCTGGAAAGATATTATCAATGACCATCCTACTGCTGAGGATATTCTGAATAGTATGCAGAACGACCCTGAACTGAACGAAAAGGTTGCGAGTCTGGTTAAGCATACCATTATTCAACCTACATGGAAAAAGGTTTCTTTGGAGGTCAGAAGAAAGATGTACGAGGAGACAGGTGTCAAGGTTAGCCCTATCAACCCACAAGTTAGGAAACAGACTAAGGAAATCTTTGAGCGTGACTATGCTCCAACCTTGCTTGATAAGGATGGTAAGCCAAAGGCAGAGGATATTAAGAAGGTTGTAAAGGGTATTGTAAAGGAACATAACGACACTAAGAAATATGACTTCTATCTGTCTAAGGTGAAGGCAAGTAATTACGTCAACAATAATGGTTTGTATGACGATTACATCAGGTGGCAGGAGAAGAAACTGGATGAGTTCGGAACTGAGAGTCGTATCTTCCGTGGTTATACTAAGGATGGTTTACGAAAGTATGTGCCTGAGACCCTTGAAAATGTTTCAAAGGTTATGAGGGAAGAAGCATACGGACAGACCAATGGGAGTGAATATACATCGTTTGGCAGCTTTATCGCCAAGTTAGCCAGTCGTGCAGACTCTACAGAAGAAATGCGTGCCAACAAGGATAAGTTGTCTTCTAATGAGGATAAGGAAGCGTTCTACGAAAAATGGCAGGATGTGTATTACGATCTTGCCAAGACATTGTATAACGATGTGTTCTATGGTGAGCAGAGACTTCATGACATCGTATCGCAGCCTGATCCTAAGAAATATGCCAAGAAAGAATATGGCATAACTCTTACTCCATCCTTCATGAAGAATCTGGATGCCTTGAAAAAGGCTGTGCAGACTGATTTGAAGAGCGCTTATTTCGAGACGAAGTTTAACCGTCCTGTTCATCTAAATGAATTTGTGGCTGCTGTCGTGCCTAATGATTTGGGTGAGGATGTTCGCAAGGGACTCGAAGAATCGGGGTTGTCTCTGTTTGATTACGACCCGGAAAAGGAAGGTGACCGCAGTCGTGCCTTCAACGAGGCTATCAATAGCAATAATCAAATCCGTTTCCATCGAGTGACTGAGCCGGAGGAACTGGATAGGCTGAATAAGGAGAAGACTTTCCGTATGTATAGCGGAATGCAGGAGGTGGATGGTAAGCTCTACTCGCCTATGGCTGCCATTATTGATGGAAAGCGTACTGATGCAACAGAGATTGGTGCCTGGATGGGGGCTGATGAGAGACCGGATCTTGTGAAGAACGGAAAATTCCAACTGGTGAAGACCGACAAGAACCCTGGCGCAGGAGAAGGTCCTGTGCGTGCTGCCTACAATCCTTATATGCATACTTCCACTTCGATGATGAACGACCAGTTTACTGGGGCTTATGCCAGAGGTAACATCAAGGTTGTGGAATGGGAGATTCCGGAGAGCGAGAAGACCAGTGGCTATCGTGCTGAGGGTGCAAAGGATGCCGTGGGACTTGTGCCTTGGCATTCGGGTTCGGTGAATAGCCTCCTGCCAAAGGACAGACAGAGATCAGTGATGTTGTCTCGCTGGAGAAAGGCGGTGAGAGTGGTTCCTGATTCTGAGGTTGCTGAGAGTATTGCTGAGCAGATAGAGGGTACAGGGTTGGCTATTCCTTGGAACGTGGTTACTCCTAATCAGTTGAGGGAGTTGGTTAAACTGGGTGTGCCTATTACTACCGTTGAGACTGGTCTGCAGGCTCCTGAGACAAAGGAGAAGTTCCTGGCTCAGATGGACGAGTTGAAGAAGGAGTTTCCTGAGGCTCAGTTCTTGGACGTGAAAATGACCAAGGATGCTTACAAGGAATGGGGTGTTCTGAAGTTCTCTCTTGGCGACAATGGCACGGATGTTGCTGATGGAAATGGTGATAGTAAAAACAAAAATCCAAATAAAAATGTTATCACCAGAAGAATTGGAAGCCGAGAACAGGCGCAAAGAAGAGTTAATGAAACGTTGGGCGCAGCAGCCGATAACTTTCGAAGAAATCAAACAGCAACAGCTGAGAAACAACAAGGCACTTGGGATAGAGGACCCGTACTTGGGTATGTCATTCGAGCAGCTAAGAAAAATCTTTCGTTCATCCCAGACGAAGAACTCAAAAAAATAGTGGGTGATTCTATTGGTCATGGTGAAGAGAACTTTGTATATCATGCTAAATATGATGATACTAAAGTTATCAAACTCAATGATTTCACCATGACTGATGGCTTATTCCGCATTAATGAGTTCATAGACCGCATAAATGCCCATAACCAGTTTATGCCAGAGGACAAATATACTCCTCTTGGTTTCGCCTACAATCAAAAGGGAGACCCTTGTATTGTAATGGAGCAACCATACTTGAAGGGTACAACTCCAACAAGAGAGGAAATCACACAGTATCTAACTGACCATGGCTTTAAGCTGGATATGATTCAGATTAGTGCCGATGAGGTGGATTTGGGTTGGACGAATGGCGAGTTTGACTTGTGGGATGCTGAGCCAAGGAATGTTATCAAGGACGAAAATGGAGACTTGCATTTCTTCGATACCATGATACAGCATACCTACATACCAAACCACAAGAATCCTTTGCGATTGTCGATGCCATCCATCCGCACCATTGAATCGCAGGAGATGAAAAAATCTGCTGATAAGGTGAAGAATGTGGCAAATGTATTGGGTGGTGCTGAGGCTGTGACCTATACTTCCAGCGCAGATGTGCCGGAAGAATATCGTGTTGCTATAGAGCAGGGAGCCAAGGGATGGTATGACCCTGCTACACACACGGTGCATGTTTATCTGCCGAACTGTGCTGATGCGAATGATGCCCAGCGAACCGTCTTCCATGAAAAGATAGGGCATGAGGGCATGGAAGTGCTTCTGGGTGGCGAAAACGAGGTGAGAAAGTTCGCCAACTTCGTTTATCGCTCGGTAGGTAAGGATGTTCGAGGCAAGATTATTGACTTTGCCAATAAATATGATCCGGACTGGAAGAACCCTGACCGCATGAATGTGGGAACGCAGGAGTATATCGCTCATTTGGCTGAGGAGGGTCCTAAGACTGCTGAGGACTTTTCTCTTTGGACCAAGATTAAGCATTATCTTATCAAGGTGCTTAAGAAGTTGGGTATTCGTGTGCCGGGACTTCTCAATGACAAGGATTTGAGATACTACCTGATGAAGGCTGGCAAGGCTCTGCATGTTTGGGACGAAATGCCAATGGAGAAGCAGGAAGCCATGATGAAGCAGGCTAGCAATGCTGAAATCAAGGATGCGCTTTCTGATGGTGCCGGTAAGGGCAAACCACGCCAGAAGAAGGGCGAAAGCACAATTCAATACATGAAACGTGTACAGGAGTGGCGCAAATGGCAGAATGCACGCGAGGATAAAGAGAACCCAGAGCCACCTATGTTCTATGACTTCGACAAGGATGCCGAGGGCAAGAAGGAATGGGAACAGCTCAATAAAGACTGGCGTGAACGCCACCACCTTGTTGGCGAGGAACCTACTGGTATGCCTATCCGAATGGAAAATGAAGAGGATGATGCCTACATGAATCGTATTCATGAATATGAGAAATGGCAGGCAGCCATGAAGGACCAGGAAGACCCTATGCCTGATATGTTTGCCTACGAAAAGAAGAAGCAGGAGGAGGTGAAACGAAAGTATGAGGACTGGCTGGCCAAACATGATCTGCTGGAGCAGCAACAAGCAGATCTGGACTTGTATGAGGGTAAGATTTACCCGGCAGAGACCAATCCGAAGGCTGATGCACTGGAGCAGCAAGTGATGCAGGATTTGGCAGAAGTTACCAGTACTGACGTGAGCAAGGAAGGTGCTGCCATGACCGTGAAGCATGCCGTTATCCATCGACGAAAGAATATGGAGGAGGCCAGTGCAGACGATGCCATCTATATCAATGATGTGAAGAACAGAATCGAGAAGATGGCAGATAGCGGTGCTTTTGATAAGTTGCTTTCTGACTACAAGGGCAAGCCGAACCGGGCAGAAAAGCTGGCTGAGGCTATACCTTATATAATAGAAGCTCCTAGAAGACTGCGTGACCTGGCGCATGATTTGAATGCCACTGATGCTTTTGACAAGGGACATATCCATATCCAGCCAGATGATGTAGAGGCTATCCAACCTTTCGTGGCAGACTTGATTGCTGAGACTGCTAAGATGCATACCGTACTGATAGACGACAAGGAGGTGAAGGTTTATGATGATCCTCAGGCTGTGAGCGAGGTGGCTAACAAGCTGGCTCAGGCTATCAATGCCAATCACCAGAGCGAGGAAGGCTTTGTCCCTATTGACGGAACGGACATCCTGAGCAAGCATGTATTGCCACTGGTGAAGCAGCAGATTGTGCCTGTGGGTATCGACTACAAGAATCTCTCGCCTGAAATGAAGGCTGCCATTGATTCTATCAGAGACTGGTATAACTATACCTACGACTGGTTGAAGGATAATCACACCTTAAGAGAGGACACCGGATATAATGCCGACTATGTAAACCATATCTGGGATAAGGAGAAGAGCGACAAGCAGGCTTATGCGATGTATGTGGAGAACAGACAGCGCACAAAAAGCCCTAACGAGAAGCCGAGAACCATCAGTACCCTGATGGAGGGTATCAGCGTAGGACTTGTGCCTAAGACTACCGACATCACGAAGATGATGGCTTACTACAGCAGAAGCAATATCGAGGCTTGGGTTAACAAGACGATGCTGCAGGAGTTGAGCGGATTGAACGTGATAGAACGGAATGAGGACGGAGAAATCGTTTCTTCTGACCCTCTGCTTTCTTCTACGCCTCCTTTTAACCTGGAGCAGTATCGGTACTTTGAGATTCCTGGTGTGGGTCCTGTATGGGTCTATAAAGGAAATGCAAAGGATTATACTATACCAAATATCATCACAGGTAAAAAAATCCTTCTTTATCGCCAGAAAAGTGCTGCTAAACGATTTGGTGTTGTATTTGAACAATATGAAAGTTCACCATTTTGGGAAACCGTTGACACTTTGGCTTCAAGTGCCAAGAAACTGGAGTTGGGTTTTAGTGGTTTCCATGCTGGCGCATTGACGGAGGTTTATATGGTACAGAATATGGTGGAGTTTGGTCCTAAGAAGGCCATGGCCAACTTTATGAAGTATATCTTTGTAGATACAGCCAAAAACCATGAACTACCTTGCTTTGCCAATCCTGAGGATTTTCAAGAGGCTGCTAGCCATCTGGTGAAGTTCGGAGCGACCAACGACTATGCTGCAGCGGATGTACAGAACATGTTTGACAACATGCGCGATGCGATGATAAAGGTGCAGAAGAAGTTGAAGGACGGAAATAAAATTTCCGGAACGGTGGCTTTGGCTACTATGCAATTGAAGGTGGCAACGCAGATGCTTTCGCTCATCAACAAGGGCATGGATAGAGCCTTGTGGGATTTCCTTCATGACGGACTGAAACTTGCTACCTATCGTATGAGGGCAGACAAGACCAGGGAGCGTGCCAAGGAGAAGGGATGGACTGAGGAGGAACTGAGCCGGGCTTTGGACGAGGACGGACAGTTTGTGAACGATATGTTTGGCGGTCAGCACTGGGATGTATTGGGAGTCAGCCATCGAACTTTGCGTTATGCCGGAAGAGTTCTTCTTTCACCAGACTGGAATGCTTCTACCACACGTCACTTCCTGGCATTAACCGGATATGGTTCTATATGGAATGAGGCCACCTTTGAAAACTTCAAACAGTATTACAAGAGGCTCAAACATAAGGAACTTATACCGGAGGATGAAGGCAGAAGAAGCAGACAGATTTCGGCTTTGCTCTGTTATGGTATCGGATTCATGGTATTTTATGAGGCTTTTGCGAATGGCGTTAATGCTGCTTTCCGTGCCTTGGACGAGGAGAAGGAGCGCAAAAAGGCTGAGGAGATCAGAAAGACCAACCCTAACTACAGAAGTATGTATGAACTTGCTTATGGTGACGAGGGTATGAAGTGGTATGACTATCTGATGAGAGGCAACAGCCTTGGCCAGCAGAGCAAGATTTTCCTTGGCAGATATGAAGATGGTACAGAAATGTATGTGAGACATGGTAAGCAGTTCCGTGAGGTTCCTGAATACCTCTTCAACCATAAGGGAGAATTAGAGTTCCCTGGACCTATGGTACAGCGAATGATAGGTAAGGCTAACCCTATGGTGAGAATGACCTTGGATGATATAAACTATCTGAGCGATTTCCAAGCCAGCCATGCGGATCAAGAGATTCAGCGCAAGTATGGCAAGACCATCGGACTGCTTTATAAGGATGCTTTGTACTGGGCACCTTTCCTGATTCCGAGCCAGGAGAACAAGGAGTTCAAGGCCGTTGATTTCTTCTTCCCTTCATCTAAGGGCTTCTCACCATGGAAGGCTCAGAGTTATTTCAAGGATTTTATCCTTAGCGGTGACATGGAGGGTATAGCAATGACCTACCAGAGCTGCCAACGCAACGGTATTGATGCTGAGGCTCAGATTAAGGCTGCCATCGGCAGCGTGAAGGCACTGGAGAGTGCAGAAATGAGCGATGGAGTGACTTCCTTACAGGAGGCCAGTAAACGCTTTGATGCTGCCAAGAGTATCACGGAAAAGAAGAAGATGCGTCAGAAGATGAAGAAATTCCTCTCGCAGAGTGATTACAAGGCTTTCACCCAGAAGGAGGCTTTGGACATGGTGCAGAGTTATCTGAACGGTGATGAAGACTTGAAGGAAATGGAGAAGGCTGAAAGCAAGTACCTGATGAAGGCTAAGGCAGAGGACGTGACGGAGGACTGGAGAATACAGAACGTCTGGAACGGAACCATGGAGACTTATCAGGAGTATCAGCGTTTGAAGGATGTGGATAAGGCGAAGGCAAATGCCTTTAAGGACAGTAAGACCAACAAGCGACTGTTTGCGGCCAGAAAGGCTATCAGAGCTGCCAAGAAGAAGATGAATAAGGCTAAGAAGCAAATGGATGGTACAAACGATGCTGCCAAACTGGTAGAGATTCGGAATACCAGAAAGGAGCTGCTTGAAAAGCTGAACGGAATGGAGTAGCCTTCGGGCTACTTCACTATAGAAAATGTTCTATATTTCCGAAAATAGGCATTGGCCAATTCATTTTTATGTTCTATATTTCTACAAACAGAAAAAGGGACTCGCTTCACAGCGAGTCCCTTTTTGATAGTTGTAAAATTCTAAATTCCAAATAAATTTTATTTTTAACAAAAAGATAAAAATCGTATTTTGAAAATTGAAGATGTTGGAGCGATGTTATCCGAGAGAAGTACCAGATGCATTCTCTGGTTCATTTTTTGGTGTTGCCCAGCGTATGTAATCAGCCATGCTGTCATCCATACGCTGCTGCTCACTCTTCGGATTCTCCTTCTTTTCCTTTCCCCAAAGGCGTCTGGCAATATCATCCAAACACCACTGCCAATCGTCTCGAAGAGTGATGACCTTGGAACTTGGCATGATGGTGACATCTGCCTTTGGTGGGTCAACATGCTTGGTGTTGCCATCCTTATCGGTCTCCTCCTTGGTACTGAGAGAGGCGAAAGGCACGTTATTGTCGTTAAGGAACTTCTCCACATCCTCCTTCTTGTTGTCGCAGAGAAGAATACAGACGGAAACCTTATTTTTTTTCAAGGTGGTGAGGGCTTCTTTCGCCTTGCCTACCATGGAGAGGTTGCCTTTATCATCTTTAGTAATGACGCAGGCTTCATGCACATTGATTGATTTACCCATGATTTAAAAGATTTAAAACGTTTTAAATGAAATGCGGAACAAAAATAAGGAGAAAATATGAAAAAGTAATGTTAAGTTGCGCAACTTATCACTAATAAGCGAGAAAAATGCGGTATTTTTGGCGAAAAATTGAGAATTATGGTTGACAATCATGTAATAAATGACATATCGAACTATGCAGAGCCTGGACCAGACTCACTTGAAGGAGTGAGTCGGGAGCGGTTTACGCAGAGCGAAAGCAATCTTCTGTTGCTGCAATGGGCTTGCCAATACTTCTATGATGGTGCAGAACTGAGAAAGAAGTGGAAGCGAGCGCAAGACTTCGTGATGGGAAGACAGTTGGAAGAACTGATAGAATGGAACGGAAGAAAGATAACCATCCGGCAGTATATGGAACTGAAAAGTATGCCAATACTGGAATACGATGTAATCGGAGACAAACTTCTTTCGCTCGTAGGTCTTGTGCGCCAGCAGCGCAGTACAGCTACATGTAGTGCCGTGGATCCAAACGAGGAAGACTATATCAGTTTCTTCAATGAATATCTTCGTCAGAACGACAACTTGAACGACAGGCAAGAGTTAGATGCGAGAATGTTCTATTCCTTCTGTGTCTTTGCCTTTGTGGGCATGAAAACCTATTATGGCAGAAGGGATGGCAAGAATGGCATCTTTGACTATTCTGTAGACATCTTTAAGTTAGCTTTACCACCTTTCTTTAAGTATGACCTGAGCGATGTGGAATTTATTGCTGAGGCTCATGATTTGACTTGGCGAGAGATTATTGCTACCTTTACAAATGGAAGCAAGGAAGAGGCTAATAAACTCAGTGAGATCTATCTACAGACGCAGCACCATTTTGCGCCCGAACAGACTTATCACCCGACTGGTGAAGCCCAGTATGCCGGAATAGATGATTTCACCCATTCTTCAGTAGTAGGCAAGTACCGGGTATTGGAAATCTGGACAAAAGAAACCAGGCCAGCCATCTGGGTGCATGACTGGGAGAGTGGAGATTGCGGCTATGCTTCTCCTGACCAGCGAGCCTTCTATGAGGAAAAGAAGCGCAAGATAGAGGAATCCAACATCATGAAAGATGAAAATGGCCTACCTGTGCTCGATGAGAATGGTGAGCCTATCTACTATGTAGACCCATCTGAACTTAAGACCATCGAAATTAAGGATGAGGCTGAAACCTACTGGTTCAGAAGATACCTTACCCCGAATGGCTATCTGCTGGATGCCAGGGAATCGCCCTACTATGTGCTGAGAGACGGTTTCAGAACTTCCATCATGCCATACACCTTCGTGGCTTATCCTTGCCTGAATGGTGAGATAAGAAGTTTCTCTATGCGTGCCGAGAACAACCAGCGCACCTTGAACCATTATATGATGATGATTAATTTTATCGTAGCCAATGGTGCCAAGGGTACGATGCTTGTGGACGAGAATGCTCTGAGCGAGAAACAGAGCATCGATGAAATGCAGGTGAACTATACCAAGACGGATGGCTTTATCTTGTGGAACTCGAAGAATGGAGGTAAACCACCTCAGACATTGGTCAACAAGAGTATTCCGGCAGGTGTTGACTTCATGGTAAACTTTGCCAAGACGATGGCAAGCGAGGGAACTGGTGTGCAGGGTGCTCTTCAAGGACAGCACCGGAATACCAGCGGTAAGCAATATCAGTTGGAAAGAGAATCATCATCTACCACCATACAGGACTTTGTTGAGAGTTTCAACAACTTTAAGGTACGTGTGGCCAAGAAGAAACTTTACCTGATACAGGAATTTTGTACCGATGCGGACAGCGTAAAACTGACAGGTGATGAATTTGAAATTCACTTCAATTCTGAGACCATGAGGGATATGGATTTAGATGTTTCTATCGACTTGGATGCATACAGTCCTATCATCAGAGCTGCCAATAATGATATGGCTTGGAACTTCATGACCAGCGGTAAGATGGACCCATATACGATGCTGACCGTAGGACAATTCCCTGGTACGAGCAGAATGAAGAAGTACTTCAAGGAACAGATGGAGAAGCTACAAGCCATGCAAGCGCAGCAGCAAGCGAATGGCGAAATTCCTACAGCAGGAGTTGAACAACAGCAGACTGGCACGCCTGCAGCACATCTGAAAGATGTAAACGATGGAGCAAATGATTTGGCAGCTCTTCCTTCGGCAGCTATGTAGAAAAGAAGTTCTTAGGTAATTCATAATATTGAACGAAATGTAGTTCAGTTCTTAGATTAGATTATTTTATAGGTGTTTAGTTTTTAAGGTAATTTGATTGTGAAGAGGAAGCCGTGATGGTCTCCTCTTCTTTTTGTTTAGTCAATACCATGTTTCTTCTTGTATATGCGTAACTTAAACATTGGGGTAGAAACTCGGTACATGTAGTATTCTTGCCATTGTTTCAACTTCTTGGCTCTTACCTTGTTGTCGGCATCGCAGCCGATGGCTCCCCACTTGGAAGGAGTGTAGTAGTAGGAGGCAGCCTTGATGTCTTCTACGTTCTTGAAGTAGCGTGTTGCCTTCCACTTACCAAGCTGCACCAGGCGACGATAGGCGAGCATACCCTTGCGGTTTGGGTCGTAGGTCATGATAGCCCAATCCTTGTGAGACTGGTCGTAGAGCAGGTAGAAGCGAGGCGCACCACCTTCCTTGTACTTGGCAAGGGTTGCCTTGACTCCTTTTTGCCACATGCGTGTGGCACGGAAGAGTTCGATACGAGTGACGATAGGCTGGTAGATGGCTATGAGCATCTTACGCAGAAGGTTTGAATAACTTTGTTTCATTTTTCTTTTTACTTTTAATTATTAACTTATATGGACAGGCGATAGAATCGCCTGGAACGGTGACTATACAGGGGACGGATCATGCTGCTGGTTAGATAGAGGTTAGCTGCCACCACCTATTCCGGCCAAATCAGCCACTACTGGTGGGCGGTTGCGGAGACGTTCACGCTCTATCTCTGCCTTTGAACGGAATGGAACGATTTCCGGTGCAGGCATATCCTTCTCCACGTAGAGGGCAATACCTCTAGCCATCACTCGGTCATCGTGCTTTCCGGCTATGGCACCGTAGCAGTCGTTCTGCTTGTAATAGAGGAAGTAGGTGCATTCATCAATGGCTGCAAGTTCTCGCTCCATATAGCCACCATCACGGATGATTCTTGCCATCGTCTTCACTACTGCCACCTTTGTTGCCTTATTGGTGTTGAATCCCCATTTCATTTCGATATTCTTCACCTTCTTCAGCTTGGACTGGGAGGCACTATAAAGGTTATCGTATAGAGGCAGAAGGATAGGGAAGAACAGCTCTGACTGGTTGCCCTCAGTATTGTTCATGCGCGAGTAGGCAGTATTGTTCTCGATGACCAGATAAGCATCATTATAGAAATGGGCTAACTGGGCACAGCGCATAGCTAACTGATCGGCATCGCAGTGACCATGCCATTCAGCTACGATTTCCGGTACACCACCATAGATTTCATCATAGCGGTCAAGGACTACAATATCTGAGAAGTCGGAGGTTTTATGAGAACCACCAATATCGCAGGCAACGATATACCGATGTCTGACAATCTCAGAGTTGTCTGGTCCAGCCCACACTTTAAGCGGTCCGCCTGAACGCTCGATGAAGCGGATATTGTTCATGCAAGCATCATCGGCAGCATCATAAGAGTCACCTTCAATGTCACCCACCATGATAGGCTCAATACCCTTGCAGTCCTCTTCCATTTCCTTCAACTTGTATGGGTCGAAGACTGTAGTACCAGAGAAGAGGAAGGCTTCTACATCATCAGAAGGGAACTCCTGACGCATATCGTCAAGAGTCTCATACTCCTTGGACTTCTCAATATACCAATGGATGCCCTCTAAAGATGCGCCTTTACATTCGTAGAGCCACCAATAGTACTTACCATGACCTTGCTCGTCATTGCGATTCTTCCACAGCCAGATGGCGAAATCGGCACGTTCATCCTCGGAAGCAAATGGCAATATATATTTTTCAATTTCGAACCATGCCACGAAGACAGGAGTAAATGCTGACAGAGGTTTTCCGTCTTTGTCTACTGAGTTTGCGGCTACCCAGGCATCGTGGAACTCGTTTTCTCGTCCGTTAGGCGTTGACTCCCTGACGATGAATGTTAAAGGATCTGGCTGAATAGATGATGATGCAGCCTTGATCACCTTAGCCGGAGTCCACTCTGTGGTGTTAGGGAAGAAGGCTTCCTCTGTGATATGAGCAAGGGCAGCATCACCAGAACGACAGGACTCAGGGTTACGAGCCGAACCTGTCTGAATTTTGCAGGAACGAGGGATGAGGTACTTGATGTTCTGAATTGTGCCAGAAGTCTTCAACTTGCGAGTATCAGACTTGAATGGTTGACCGATGTCGTAGAAGAGCCATGTAGGGATTGCGTTGATAAGTTTCTCGTACATATCGAACACCTGGGTAGCAGAAGAAGACTGGTGACCCACGATGTTACTATTCCAGTTGGTCTTCCAAAAGATCTGCAGCCATGCCATGTAGATGTCGGTGAGGGTAGAACCACCCCATTGGCGGCACTTCAAGAGAATGACACGGATATAGTGGTACTGACTGTGTAGGCGTAACTGTTCGAAGACCTTGGCTAGTTTGATCTGGGCATTGCGAAGAAGAAAAGGTATATCCTCACCACCATCCTTATTCTTGATTCGGGCGTAAGCGTAGGCGAAGAAATAGAAATCATGCTTACAGCGGAGACGGATGAGATAACGGAAGACAGCATCGCGAGCCTTCTCTTGGTCGAGGTCGGGCATGTACTTATCGCAAAAGGCCTCTATGGATCCACACTTGATGATGGCGCAGAATTTCTTTTCCTTCAACATTTCTACTGGGAGCCAGAGTTTCTTTCCCTTCAAGAAATCCGTGATGACACATTCAAAGCGGAGACCAGGGGCATTCTCTCCTGTAATGGGACGATAAGTAGCGAGGAGACTTTGGAGTCTTCTCTTGTCTTCTTCAAGAATCTCTTTGAGTTTCTTATCAGAAATCTGCTGCTGAGGTCGAACCTTTAAGGAGGATTTTGCTACTGGCATTCGTTATATATAATAATGTTAAGTGTTGAATGTTAAATGTTAAGTGTGTTGGCATGTCTGATAAATCTCTCTGCCTTGGCATAAATGAAACCTAAACAGAATAGAACTATGTGGAAGATGCCAGCTATGTAAGGGAGAAGGAAACCTATAGCCATACCGAGCATCATCTGCCAGAAGTAGATGCGGTGATACCGATAATACCATTGCGCAGAGAATCCCATGAAGAAAGAAATCAATACGGATGCACCCAATACAGGTAATGCCGGATAGTATATGAACGACAACAACACGGAACAGAGCCAGGCAGCCAGTAGGCGATGGAAGCGGAACTGATGATGAACCATCAATATGCACCAGCCGTTGATACCCCAGTGTATAAAGTTGGCATGACCGAACATATAGGCGAAATGGGTGTATAATGGCGATGATGGAGACACAGCCAGCGAGGCATGAAGTGGAATGATGAAAGCCATCAGGAGGATGATGAGAAGTGTAATATATAATGTACGCATAATGGAAGTGATTTATCGAGTTATGAATGATGTTTTCTTATTGCGGAAATAATTGTTTATTTTCATCTGTATGTAGCGTGGAGCCATACCCAAATTGGGCGCAGGAAGATTCAGGCATTCATACACAAGATTTTTGGTATTGTATTCCTTGTATTGATCCATCTGCCGGAGACGCAAGAAATCCTGATAGAAATCTTCAAAGAGTTTTTCTTTCATGGCTTGGTATTTGCCGAATTTAGGCTTATCCCCCTTGATGCGTTTACATACATACCGATAGGCTGTGCTATCTGCAAGATAATAGCAAGATGCAGGCATCTTGGCGATGTAATCGCATATCTTAGCCATGGTGGTAGGATATTCTACCATCCTCTTGGCCTTACGAAAGAGCAGATACATTTCTTGGTCTCTTTTAAGGTAAATTTCGGATATGGAATTTAGATGTTTCATATCAGCAAAATTAATTCATCAAGATGCAGAACTTATCACAAAGTAATGCGAAATTTTCCTTAATTTAGCACACAAATATTAAAAATGAATATTTATGGCAAAAGAAACTATTGATAATCAGAAAGTTAAGTCAAAGCGAGATTCTTTCAGAGAGCGTCTTGCTCAGCGTTATCCGGACTTGAATATGGACGATGATGAGGCTGTTTATGGTCAACTTTCGACCGATTACGACCAGTATGACCAGAATAAGCAGAAAATGGATGACTTCAACAAAATGTTGCAGGACAACCCTCATGCTCCAAGTCTGGTGACAGGTCTTGTGACCAAGAAAAATGCCGATGGCAGCGACTTCAATTTTATCGATTTCATGATTGATGAAATGGGGCAGGACTATATTGATGCCATCAATGGTGACGAGAAGGCTAAGGCTCGTTTGAAGGCTAGTGAAAAAGAAAAACTTGAAGCCAGCGAGAAACTAGCAAAGGACAATGAGCAACTTGCTGCCAATATGGAGCAGGAAGATTCCGAACTTGACGCTGCTATTAAAGAAGCGAAATTGAAGCCTGAGGCGATTACCGATTTGATAGAATGGCTTTACAAGCGTAGCGATGATGGCGAGGATCACGATGATGATGGTTTCATATGGCGTGCAGCTCGTTATGGCTTGAAGAAGGAAGACTTCTTGCGCCTCTTTCAAATCAAGGACTTCGACAAGGCTGTGGCTGATGCCGAGGAGCGAGGCTACAAGCGTGGCAAAAACGAGAAGATTGATCAGCAGAAACAACTGCATGATGGCAAGCAGGGCGGCAAGAAGAACATCAACATCGATGGAGGCGGTGGTGCTCCTTCACTTCCAAAGGAAAAGAGCCGTACAGAACAGGTGTACAGCAAGATGATTGGAATGTAGAATTAGAAATTTATAATTAATAATTTTAAATGTATAGATTATGAAACAGTTTAAGAAATGGTTTGGTTTCATGATGGCGATGCTCGTCATGATTCTTAGTGGTGGAAGTTCTTATGCAATGGCTGAAAATCCTCCTGCTATTCCATCTGGTGAAGGTGGTGGTGGCGCGACAGGTCCTTTGGATGGTCCCGGTGTAGGTGGCTCTGGTCCTCAGTGGCAGGGTGGTAGTCAGGAGCAACAGGAAGCTATGGGTAACTGGGATTACTATGTAGCTCATGTTAACCCGACAGTCGTAGAAATGAAATTGGAGAGTTGTCCTATTGATCAGATTTTACGTGCATCTAAGAAAATGACTCCTATCGACTCTGTTCGAGTAGAATACTATTCTATCGGTCAGAAGCCTATCATGTCAAAACTTACTACTCAGGTTAATAAGCAGACCAATGGTAACTCTGTAACCTTCGTGGTAGAAAATCCGGCAGCTTTCGATAATGGTGATGTTATTATGGTAGATGGCATCTATGGCTATGATGAGACAGGTACGAATAAGAGTACTTTGATTCCACTTCAGTTCCGTGTAATCAGCCATGATAATGACAATAACCCTATTGCCTACGCTCTGAATGGAAAGAAAAACCCTTCGCGCGGTAACCGTGACTTTGAAGACAATATTCCGGTAGGTACAACGCTGATGCGCCTCGGAAGAGCCGCAGGCGAGAAAGAGGTTGAAACTGGTAGTTATTACTCTATGCCAGATAAGAGCTTCCAGTATTGCCAGCGATTTATCATGCAGGTTGAGGAGTCTCTTATCAACCGCATGAGTAAGACTCAGGTAAAATGGGACTTCACACGACAGGAAAAAATGGCTATGGACGATATGCGTTATGGCCAGGAGCGAAGTGGTCTGTTCGGTGTAAAGAGCATGTCGAATGGTGGCGAGAAAGTTGGATTGACCTATACCATGGGCGGTATTTACTGGGAAGCAGGCAAGGACTTGCAGATTGGCCATTGGGCTGTCAAGAAAGATGAGAATGGTGAAATTGTTAAGGCAAAGGTAAAAGTACCTAAGCCAGGTGGTACCGATGGCGAAACTGTAGAGCAGCAAAAAACAGTATATGAGTATGTGATCAGCGAGAAGGAACTTTCTGCATTTATTGCAGCAGTATTGAAGGGTGCAGGTAACTCCAGCCGTACCAAACTCCTCTTTGTTGACAACTTGATTTATCAGGCATTTGCTAACCTTCGCTCTAACAAGCGTATCATTACCCAGACAGAAAAGGACTATCAGGGTTGGAAACTAGATTTCGAGAAGTTTGAGAGTATGGGTACAAAGATTCTGATTTATCGTCACGATGCTTTTAACTCCTGGGGTATGGATGGTAGGGCGTTCTTGCTGGATGCTCGTTATCTTGACAAATACGTATTCGGTGTGTGGAGTAGAAATGAGTTTAACGCAAAGGATCTCTTGATTCGTAACACTGCAGGTGTTGTTATGGAGGAGTATAGCTGCTGGGTACTGACCTTCCCTGATGCTCATGCGCGTGTAGCACGACCAGTCTTCACTGGTGATGGCGTGACAGATGAGCAGATTCTGGAGGCAGCGTAATCATCGTATAGGAAACTGATAGTTTTCTACATATATCAATCTTGGGGATAGTTGAGGCTAATGCAGCCTCGCTATCCCTTCACCATAAACACAAATAGATATGTATAGATTTGTAGCTAAGAGTATGCTCATCTTTGTTGTGACTCTGCCGAGCGGACTGATCAAGAACATTGAGTTTGAGCGGTGTGGCAACGATGCCTATTCGTACATTACGGATAACAAGCAGGTGGCAGAATGCATCAGGAAACATCCTCTTACGAAGTCAGGACGTATCATTGATGAGAGCCAGCCGGAAGAGATTCAGCAACAAAAAGAAGAGCAGGTGAAGGACGAGAATGCCCTTCATTTCGAGAACATCACCAAGGCCAAGAACTATCTCCAGAAGACCTATAAGGTGGATGCAAGGAAACTGAAATCACCTGAGAGTGTGAAGGAGAAGGCTAAAGAGCTGGGTGTGGTGATTGAGTTTTAGTTTATAATTTTTAGTTAATAGGTTTCTTGCTTATGGAAGTTCTTATGAGTGACCTTGTGAAGGAAATGCGCATAGCTATGGACGAAGTGATCCATGATGAGGTGAATGACATCATTACGGATGATTCGGACACGGAAATGAAGCAAGCCATTGAAACGGCTTCACAACAGATTCTGCTGCAAGCACCAGCGCAAATGATTCTCCCCAAAAGGGTGGAAGTTTCTTATGATGAAAGTGGCAATCAAGATTATGATGCCATCCAAACACAGTTTACAGATGGTCATGGATGCCTGACAATTCCTGACGATTGGCTGAGACTGGTAGAACTGAAACTAAAAAGTTGGCAAAGCACGCTGACGATGCTGATGGAACCAGGCAGCAAGGAGGCTCAGATGCAAGCCTCCCGGTGGACCAGAGGAACGCCACAGAAACCAAAGGGCATGATTACCACATCGCCAATTACAGGAAAGCGAGTGCTGATGTACTGGACTGCCGGAAGGTATGATGCCAACCATGCACCTGTTGGAGTTGTATATGATCATGAGGTTGAACTGTTCACGTATATCCCTTATCAAAAGTTAGAGGATGTGTTTTCTACTGATACTGGGCATGAAAACGAAGTGACCGACCAGAAGATTATCCTTTCCCTTACAGATGAATGCAAGAAATATCTTATCTATCGTGCCATCAGCATCTTCCTGGTAAGTAAGAAGGAAAGCGATTTGGCAGAAAAGTATAACCAACTTTCTCAAATATAATATTTTATGGCTAACGATATTAATAAAGAAGATCCTCATTACAAGGGAGAATATGGCAGCATCTATGAGGTGAACCGAAAGTTCCCTACTGGTGGTGTGGCCGGTGACTTTGTGGTGATAGACGGTTGGGCTCATTACTGGAATGCAGACAGAGGAACTTGGTGTGTAAATGCCAAGAGGGATAGCTATTGGGACGAGTTGATAACAAATATCATAGAAAAGTTTAAGCTCGTAAGATGTGCTACGTATATGGGCGTGGCTAATCTTGACACTGTGCCAGCTAAGGCTATCGATGCCAAGATGTATTATTTCGCGACCCAAGCTGGTACGTATAAAAACTTTGATAATCTCGTAGTTCCTCAGGGCATCAATGTACTCTATTCAGAGAATGGCAGCAGCTGGGTAAACACAACCTTGCTGGAAGTGGCTCAGGAGTTGGGCGTGAGCACCAATAAGGTTGTAAGCCAGAAGACCTTGAATGATGCATTGGCTAAGAAGTTCGACAAGGAGAGTGTTGTTCAGGAATCAGGAGAAGCTGAGGATAAGGTGATGAGTCAGAAGGCAGTTAGTGACAAACTCCGCGACTTATCATCCACTATCACAGAAATCAAGAAGAAAGCCAATACTGCTTCTACTGATGCAAGCAATGCGTTAAGCAAGGCAGAGGCAGCAAACAAAACGGCAGAGGAAAATAAAAAGGCTTTGAATACCGCTACATCTGATATTTCTGCGTTGAAGAAAAAAGTAGATGACATCCCTGCTACTATCACGAAGTTCGTGAACATGACGGAATCGGCTTACGAGGCTTTGGAAGTAAAGGAAGCCGATACTTACTATATGCTTACGGAGGAATAGCCTATGATCAAGTTAGGAAATAAAGAAATCTCTGCTATCAGGTTAGGAAGTAATGTGATTTCGGCAGTGTATAAGGGAAGTGTTCTGATTTGGCAAGCTATCAGAAGCTGTTTCGGCAGTGGATGGTGGGTAAATGAGAAACCTTGGATTAATGATGAAACTTGGAAAAATTAATTAAGATATGGCCACAGAAAAAATAGACAAGGAAATAACTGACCTCAAGACCGATTGGGGAGGTTACTTGGGTAAATGGGTACAGAAGCTCATCAAGGACAACTTAATTTCCTTAAAAGAAGGGAAGTTTGGTTATATTGAACAAGAGGTAGTACCGGAGGGGAACAACTCGCACATCTATTGGAGGTTCTTTTCGGATGAGGATAGTTATCGCCAGTGGTATAATGACAAGGAGACTTATGCTGATAACGTCAAACAGTCGTATGACTTTGTTACGGCAAAAGCCGAGCTTCAATATATTCTGAGAACATCTATGGTAAAAAGGCCTAATGATGTTATCGTTAAGGGAACAGAGTGTATTGCAACTATCAATTACAATAGTTACTACGGAGAGCCTTCCGAAAAAGATGAGACAAGTGGAACTCTTGTGGTATCAGTGAATGGTGTTGATATTCCGGAACTGAAACAGACGCTTGAAGCTTCTGGTACGGCAACTGGTAACAATTATAATGTGGACCTGACCAACTATCTTGTGTCAGAAACGAATACTGTAAGGATCACTGTGGCTAATACGCATGGCCAAAGCAGAACTTTCGCTCTCAGTATCAGAACAGTATCTATCAATCTCTCTTTTGATGCGAGTTATGTAGAGACTTCCGTAAGGGATGGAAAGTGGGCTTTGCGTGTGAATTGCCAGGGTGCGAATGCCACAGTCTATTGCAAGGTAAGCAATGGTAATGGTAGTGAGACCATGACTAAGACCATCAATAACTCATCTGGTGAGTTTATCATTGATTCAAAAGGTACTTATATTGCTGGTAAGCATGAAATTGAAGTATGGGCAGTCAATTCAGAGTATGGTATTACAACAGAGAAGATACGAACTTCCTATATCAAGAAGGGTAATATCTCTGCTATTGCCATAGGAAAAGATGCTCCTGTATCTGCTACTCAGTATTCAACAATCCAAGTACCCTATTATTTCTACCTTCCTGACAATGAAATTGGCTCACAGGTTGCAATAGAAATTAAGGTATTGTATAATAACAATACAGAGGAGCTTGTTCTGACAGACCAGTTATGCACCATAGATGATAATCATACATCAGGAGAGACACCTTTAAAAGCTACTGTTCCATTGGATTTAAATGACTATGCTCCAAAGATTAGTGTAGTAATATCCATTGGTGATGTAAGTGCAACCCACGATGTAATAATCAAGGATGCAGGAGTTACCTTGCAACCAGTAAGCGAATGCAAGGTATATTACTCTATGAAGGGTAAAACAAACTCCGATAAGGGTATTGAGAACTTGGAGAGTTATTATGAAGGAGTAAGAACTTCCTATTTGGAGCGTTCTGCCAACTTTAAGTTGAATGCCTATAACGGATTCCTGGATGGAAAGGGTATGACCATTGGAGCTGGAAAGCATGTTACACTGAAAGACTGGCAACCATTTGCAGAGAACTTCGGTGTCAGCGGAAGCAAGAAGGGAAGAACCATTGAGATTGAGTTTGAGACAGGTATCTGTTCTGATGAGAATGCAGTTATTGTAGATTGCATGGATGAGACAACTGGTTTCCGCATATATGCTAACAGAATCGAGGTAAAATGTTCTACTGATAGCGTAATGACTTACTATCCTGAGACCAAGAGAATGAAATTCTCTCTGTCTATTGATGGAACTACTACTCATACGGTCAATAACCTTGGTGGTGGTGATGCAACAGAAAAGGACGTAAACTTAGCTTATCTGTGTATCAATGGTGTATGTGTAAGAATGTTCGACTATTCTAACGCAAACTGGAAGCAGGGAACTCCAAAGGATATTGTCATAGGTTCTGATATGGCACAGGTCATCCTCTATTCGATAAGAGGATATGAGAAATCCATCAACCCTTATCAAGCTCTGGATAATTTTGCTTACGACACACCAGATGTTAATGATGTGTATGATAGCAACGGAATCTTTGACCACTATGGAAAGATTAACCTCGCCAAGCGCAATGATATTCTAAACAGCAGTGGCAATATTCATAACCCTGATGAGATTATATCCTATGAGAAGGTGAAAAAGGCGTTACCTCAATCTCCTATCATCGTATGGAATATCGACAACTTGCCTTACAACAAGAACAATGATGATGTTCCTATTAATGGTACGACATTTGAAAATCCACTTTGGAATAAGGCTACTGATGGATGGGCACAAGCTCCTTTCACCGTAGGCGCACACATGTTTAATGCCGATGGTACCTCATCAAATGGCTACCCTCTGCCATACAAGAACTTTGCTGAGATATTTGAAACTGGCAATGGCGAGTCTGTAAATATTACCGTAGGATTGGTTGGTGAGACAGAGAACCATACACTTTACTCAATTACTGTCGGTGTGGAGACTGGTGAGAAGGAAATGGTTCACAAGGTAAACTTTGCTTCATCCGAAGGTATCTTCAATATTCATGCCATGAATATGTACCAGCAGATACTTCTTGCTTGTGCTAAAGGTAATGATTCTCTCTATACTGCTTATCAGAAAGAACAGGCAGATTTAGGTAAGGCTGTCACATACAGGAAGTCACTTAGTGGTTTCCCTGAGATAGGATTCCGAAGAACCTCAACAAGTGGAAGTGCTGCGCCTACCTTCCTCAGCATATACAATTTCATCAACAATAAATATTCTGCGTCCTTCCTTGGATTCCCTGCAAAGGACTATATGAAGGCTCAGATATGGGAGATAGATGAGAATGTCAATATGTTCAATCAGGAGGCTGGAGACTATAGCATTGATGGTGATTCATTACAGAGTAGTGTACTGACTGGTATTCCGCTTTACTATGCGAGAGTACCAAAGAAATCGCCTGTTAATAAATCAAATAAACTGGGTGTAGCAAAGAAAACTACGGATAACATCGATGCTACCAATCAGGAACTTGCGGTAATCAAGCGTTTCCACAACTGGGTGGTTTCCACCAATGTACTCCTTGCTGAGAGATACAAGCGTGAGCATGGCGATTATGCAACACTTGAAACTCCAGTAGTCTATAATGGAACTACCTATAAAAAGGATAATCCTGCATACAGACGTGCGAAGTTTACGGCGGAAGCAAGTACATACCTGAGACTTGATAGTGCGATATTCTATTTCAACTTCTGTCAGTGGATTATCGGTATGGATTCAATGGATAAAAATATGAGTTTAGCATTTGATTCAATAACTTGGAATGAGGAATAATTATGGTAAAGACGGTAAAAGAAGCTAAGGCTGATATATTTCTGAGGGACACAGACAGTCAGTCCCTTTTCAACAACTCTGGTGTGTTATCATTCAAATACTACCATGAGTGGAACGACTGTTACAATCAGGTAACAGGTGAGACAGCACAGATTGCTGGCGAGGTCTATGATGAAACAACGAACTCATACAAACCTAATTGTCCAGAAGGTTTCTCTCCTGTATTCAATGGCAGACTGTCTGCTTTGTGGGATAATATTGTAAATTGTTTCCCTAACGAGGTGGAAGCGATGTATGTCAAGATGAGAGGAAATGGTCTTACTTATCAAGACATGCTCACAAAGTATAAGGATTTTTGGAAGTATTGGTGCGAGAATTTGTATAATGCAGATGCCTTCGGCTATGCAAACACCAACAACTTTACAAAGGCTTATGGTGACAAGGTGCAAGTGATGGACTATTTCTATGGCAAGCGTCAGAGATACCTTGATAGTAAGTATCATTGTGGCTCGTCTGTTGGCAATAACCTTCGTTTGCGTTTATACGAAGTTGGTAGGGGCTTTGCTATCAAGCACTACCAAGCTATCTATTGTACTTTGCAGTGGGGTGTAGGCAACTTTGATGATAATCGTAATATCAAACCAGGCACTTATTCGTATATGCCATTCAAGTTCTCCAACCCACAGGATGCAACCTTCGATATTGATGATGCAGACCTTATCACAGAGTTATCAACCTATGCCAGGGGGAGCAATGGAAATTACACCATATATGGCTTGGAGGGTCTTGGTGACTTTAAGTTCGACCTCAATATGGGCTTGTTGAAAAGGCTCACAAAGTTCGTTATGAACTATACAGCATCCAAGCCTAACACAAGGGAGGTAGGAACGAATTTTGACCTCAGCAAAATGGGTATGCTGAGACAGGTGATTGTCAGAAACGTGAAGAACCTGGAAAAGAGTATTATCTTATCCTCTGACCTCTTGGAGGAGATTGACTTCACCAATACTCCTATTACAGGTGTAACGACACCTCCTACTGATATGCTCACTAAGCTGGTATTGCCTGACACTATTACTGAGTTGCATCTCAGAGGCTACTCCAATTTATCTGCTGACGGAATGACGATAGGTTCTTATGCTAATATTAAGTATTTGGACTTTGAAGATTGCCCTAATTTGGATAGCTATGCAATTTGCAAGGCTTGTTTTGATGCTAATAGTCCTTTAGTAGAAGCAACCGTTAAGGGTGTAAACTGGTCAGTAGATAACATGAATGTCCTTATGTGGCTTGCTGACAAGGGTGTAAAATTACAAGGAAAGATTGTATGCACAGCTAATGTTACAATGGACCAGAAGCGAAAGATGCTGAAAGCTTGGGGAAAAATTGATAACGAGGGTAACAGTCTGTATATCTCTTATGAGAAGGTCGCTATTGAGAGTGTATCAATCATCGGAAAGAAAAATTTCAGCAAAAAAGGAGATTACTCTTTAACGCTAAGAACTTTACCACCGAAAGGTAATAACTTCACATCTGAAAGGTGGAGTATAAGTGAGAATAGCTTCGCTACAATAGAAAAAGATACTGGTGTTATACATGTTAGCAAAGTCGGGTCTAAGGAGAATGATGATAAGGCTATGGTATATCTGGAAGTTGAGTTATCAGATGGAAGTACACTTAACGCAGAGAGTGAGATATATTTTTACCCTTATCAAGCGCAGCTTGGAGATTACGTATTCTCTGACGGAACTTACGGTAGTGACCTGAGTTTTTCTGACGCTACCCCTATTGCTGTCATCTTCTACATCGAGCCAAAGGAGCGCAAATGGGCGATTGCGGTAGCCTTAAAGGACTATGGATCGAGAGTATGGGGGCTTTATAACAGTACCAGTGCTGATTCTGGTATGAATGGTATCAAATTAGGCAGCAATTCTAACTATAACGTTTATAATCTGCTATTGCTGCAGGAGTACACTACACAGTTGAATGTGACCGATGTCAATATGCGTGACGAGAGTAATACACCCAATGACGGGTTCAAGGAATATAGTGCCCTTAATACGATAAGTGACATCGGATTTGAAGAAATCACGCAGAGTATGTATAATATCAATGTGGGTCATACTATCCTTGGTGAATATTTTGATCGTGTTGGATTGAAAGTGGGCGATATGGTTGCACGTGGTCAGCTCAACACCATCAAGATTATTGCTCACAGAGATTACATCTTGAAGGATACAAACGTAAATCTGCCTATCCCGAAGGCGACGTCATATAAGACTTTAGCACAAAGTCTTACGGAATGTATCGAGAGTGTACAAACCGCTCATGGTAATGCGCAGAAGTATCAGCAGTATTATTATCCTGCTGCAAGTTATTGCAATGCCTATGTACCTGCGCTCGATAATAACACACAAACGTTAGCAGAGCAGTTCAGCGAGGGGCATTGGTTTCTGATGTCGTCAGGCGAGATGGCAAGATGCTCTTGGTATGCAATGAAAGGTTATGATGATGCGAGCGCACCTTATGCCATCTTTGCGAAACCATGGGCAGACCTGCGTTTTATTAAGTTCCAGAGCACCTGGTACTGGTCGTCTTCCGAGCATTCTGAGATTGGTTCTTGGCCTCTGAATCCTGTCAGCGGGATATTCTACTTCAACTATTTTAAGTACTCCTATTATCAAGTGAGGGCGGCGGTCGCATTCAAGTTGTAGGCTTGAATCCTTCCTGATTTGAATCAATAAGATTAAAAAAGTTTTTGTATTAAATATCAATTAATCAAAATAGAAATTTATGGATAACGAGTTTATGCATGAGACGCAGGACATCACTATAGGCTATGACTGCGGACGATTTGTAGTGAGTGTGAAGGTCGGTATGGGGAGCGAGGATATGGTCACGTTGCCCGTAGCCGTATGGAACTATGGTGCCATTGTATCAGCCCTCATCAGACATAAGTATTCAGAGAATGAGGTTGAGGCAATAGTAAGTAACTCTCTTATGCTTATGCAAAATCCTTCAAGTGTAAGTGAGGAGGAATCCAATGAGAAGATAAATGAGTTCAATGAGTTTCAAGAGTACAGAGAGAAGTGCAAGGCAAGAGCCAAAGAACTTCTCGCTATCGGTGAGACAATGGGGATAAAGGAAATGTAGTCCTGAGTGTATAACAAATAATAATGTATGATGAGAAATATATTAAAAGTAAACAAGCGAGACTGGATTGGTCTTGCTTGTTGTCTGCTTATCAGTTTATTGATAGGTCTTCTTGCTTTGCCAGTAATGGTAGTAAGAGAATATTACCAGTACAAGCACTACCACTTGGCAAAGTTTGAATGGGAGGATGTGGTTAGGTATTCTGTCGTGATTGTACTCGGTAGTATTATTAATTACTTTATTTTTTAACAAAATGAGAAAAATAGAAAGAAGTATTGTCCTTGTTTTGATGCCATGTCTGAATATAAGGATATAGAATAAAAGATGTCACCTACCTGAGTTGGCCTTCTGAATGCAAATATACGAATAATTTGCTTACAGATTGTTACTTTATCAAAGCTTAACTTTAAAATTTTGCTCAAAATGAATTGATTTGAGCAAAAAATTGTAATTTTGCCACAGATTTTAATTTTATCAAGAACGTAGAACAATTAACTATAGACAAAAGGAGGTTTTTCAATGACACAAGAACAAGAAGCCGAAGTCCAACGGTTGATAAAGGATATAGATGTTACTGAACTGATGGGAATGCTTATGAAGCATGGCAACAGGTATTCCAGGAGAATCTTGAAATTTTTCAGATGGTTCTGCAAGTATGTCCCAATAATTATTATGTGCTTCCACGCATACGGAATGTGGGATTTCTCGCAGCATCCAAGGGAAATGTTCGTAACAAACAATGAGAATTTTCCCTGCTATTTATTCATCTACTTCATGATTTATATTCTGCCAATGGTTTTGATATTAGCAAGTAGATTTTTCTTTTTGTGCTGGTGGTATAGAATACCTTTTTACTACTTTTTTGGTATCAATGCAGCTCACATTGTTGAGTGGAACTGGTATACCACTAAATCTATGGTAGATTCTTGCTATACGGTGATGGCTATAACAGCTATGTTTTATCTGTATGCTTTTGCAGATATGATTATCAATAGAACGAAGATAGGAAGGAAAATTTGCAAATAATAGAGAAATACGGAGATAATAAGAGAAAAACAGCGAATTATGAAGAAAGTACTGAATTATGATACCCTGGGATGGGCATTGAAATCATTGAGTGATGCATGCTTTAAGGCTGCAGAACAACAGAAGAAAGGGGAAAAGGTCACCGCATGCGGAATGAGCGATGATGATCTGGACAATCTTTGTGAGCAGATTCCTGACATGCTGAACCCTTATATGACTGCCGGGCAGGTAAAGAAGGAGGCTCATATCAGCGAATCTACTCTAAGAAGGGCCATTGCAGATGGGGAGCTGGAGAGTGTAGGGAACGCTGGGGACCATTCTCATTTCTTCAAGAAATGGGACGTTAAGGCGTTTATCAAGAAAAGATTGAAAAGAAACAAGAACTAAGCCCTATCGCAACACGGATAAGCGATATAAATATGGTAACATTTTTATTTGTAGAGTGTGCTATCATTATAATGTTGAGCGTTTCGTTTAATATCTTTGTTTGGTGGACAGGAGATTATAAACGCAAGAAGTGGTTGTTTGCGTGGCTAACATTTATCAATGTGATAGCGATTGCTGGAACCATCATCACTTATTTTATGGGTAAATAACAGAATAATGAAGAGAAGCTGATGAGGCTTCTCTTTTTTGATATGGGTATATGTCACCTTAAATCATTGGAAATCAGCTACTAAAAGAATGTTTGAGAGAGTTATGAAACATGTAGATATTTTGGGATAACTTTGCTGCCGTAATCGATTACATGTGTGAATAAACAAAATGTACAACTTTTATTTCTTTAGGAATTATGGCAGAAGAAGTAATTAAGACTACCTCTTGTTGCAACGATGCAATGATGGGTGGTTTGCTTGGAGCGATGGCAAATCGTGACAACAACAATCCTTTGGCAATGGCGGCTATGATGCGAGACCGTGACGATGCCGACATGTGGAACAATCCGTTCGCCTACATGATGATGATGGGCATGATGCGCTATATGTATGGTGCAGACTGGAACAATCGTGACAATGGCGCAGATGTGCAGCGTGCAGAGATTCAGAGCCAAATCGAGAGCCTGCGTAACCAGATGGCCGACAATCAGAACAGCAACTTGCTGATGGGTGCCATCCAGGGTAACGGCAACGACCTTAAGATGTTGGCAAGCAATCTGAACTGTGACTTTAACGCCTTGCAGAACTCTATCTGTGGCATCCAGGCTGGCATCCAGCAGCTTGGTGGTCAGGTAGGATTCTCGGCAGAGCGAGTAATCAACGCCATTTCGCAGGGTAACTTGCAGATGACAATTGCTCTTAAGGATTGCTGCTGCCAGACTCAGCAGAACATCATCAAGATGGGGTACGACAACCAGCTTGGTCAGAAGGACATCGTTAACCAGATGCAGCAGGGCTTTAGCTATACCAACACAGGTATAGAAAGAGCAGCTTCGAATCTCGGTTTCCAGCTGCAGCAAGACAAGTGTGACGTCATCCGTGCAGGTGAGAACAACACCCAGCGTATCATCGACACCTTGACAGGCCATTGGAGCCAGGAGCAAGCCAACGAGATTCAGGACTTGAAGTTTAAGAACTCTCAGTTGCAGCAGAACATCTACCTTGCCAATCTGATGAATGGCGGTTGCGGATGTGGCGCAGGTGTAGCAGGTGGCTATCAGTAAAAAAGTAAAGAATGAAACAGAAGCGTAGTGGTATGAACAAGATTTCTCCAGTGGGTTTGGCTACTACAGCATTGGTAGCCAACCAAGTTTCAGTTTTAGCTACTTACAATGAGAAGCTTTGCAGACCTTATTGCGTGAATGGCAGCGTGCAGCCACAGGCAAGCATAACTTACAGTTATGAGCAGCCTATCCTGAATGGTACAACGGTGTTTGTGCCTATCGTGGCGACAATCTCCATCATTTCGCCTGTAATAGGCAACAGAAACGTGATGAGAGCGCAGCCGTTGATTTACACGGAAAGATGGGTAGCAGCCTTCCAAGGGCAGACAGCATTGCCAACGGCTGTAACTATCGCCAGTGTGGGTAGAACGCAAAAGGCTAACGATGTGGTATGCGGAAAGGCTAGAGGCCTGAGCATATTTGACAGTCTAACCGTAGCATTGACTACTGCTTAGTATCATTATAGAGGGAAATGGTGGATGGTGTGTAAGCCATCGTTTCCCTCGCATTATCCATTTAAAACGATACGATTATGATATTCAGAGACTTGAAGGCTGGATTTCCAATCTATCTATTTGATAGAGCCAGCAGAAAATTTAAACAAGGTAAGGTGACGACCAATCCATGCCCTGACTTTGAGAATGGCAAGCAGAACGTAATGGCTGCTATGCCTGGAATGCCGAATTATGGGGCAAGGAACGTGAAAGTAAACGTGCAAACTGAGGATGGCAAGCAGTCTATCTACTCGGTTGTTGATACTGAGCAAACAGCATACAGCGACACCCTTGTAATCTCTTGTAGTAAGGAGAGTATCATCAACGAGGTAAACGCATTGAAGAACCAAGCCAATGACATCATCAATAAAATGCCGGACTTCGAGCAGACCGTAAAGGACTGTGATCAACTTCTCTCAGAGTTGGATACATCATTTCGTGACCAGCAGAGAACAAATCAGCGACTCGACAACATGGAAAACAAGTTGGACGAGATTTTCAAATACGTCAAATCACAAAAACAAGAATGATATGAACTTAGTGGAACTTATCACAAAATATCAGAGTGACGCCACACCGGAGCAGATGGTGAAGGTAACCAAGATCATCGGCAAGTTTGTGGCTATGCACGCTACGGAAGAAGACCTCCTGAAACTCTACAAGGAGATTTATGGGGTTGTGGGTAACGGCCACTTCAACGACTTCTTTGCTGAGGCTCAGATCAAGAAGATGGTGTTTGAGGATGACAAGGAGGTAGAGCATCGTGCTCCTTACTATACCATGGCCAAGACGCAGGAAATCTATGAGACGGTGAAGGACGAGATTCGGCCATATAACCAATGGGATTTTGCCGTGGTGCTGAACATGATCTACTCTGACAACTATAATCTGATGAAAAAGTGGTTCCCGGAGGACAGCGAGGAGCAGATGATGGACAAGATGGTGGACCTTGCCGTAAATTGGCTGAGGGATGATGATAACCCTTATGGCCATTGTAAGGCTTGGGGGTACTTCAATCACTAAATTAGTTAAGAGTGAAGAATCCAATTGCTTTTCAGACGAGTGTTTAATTTCCATAATGACCTAAGATATATAAAAGAAAACTATCAGAAGAAGAGAATGCAGGCAGAAAATGGACTTGTGTTCTCTTTTTTCGTATGAAGTTGCGCAACTTATCACAGAGAACTGGGAATGATGGCTTATATTTGCATCGTTTCCATAACGGAGTGGGGACGGATAAATGAAAAAGAAAATGAATGATATTCGAGGTTACTTAATTGGGACGATATGGACTTTTCTGAGTCTGCTGGTTCCCATCAGGGATTTTATGATTGCCATGATGGTATTATTTGGGCTGAATCTGGTGTTTGGCATCGTGGCTGCAGTGTTTAACGGTGAAGAATGGAGCTGGAAGAAATTCGGTATGTTCTTCGTATGCTGTGCAGTGTTCTTCGTGACGGTGGCTGCATTGTTTATTATCGGTCATTTCTTGCATTCTGATACAGAGGCTCTGTTTTGCGTGAAGTGGGTGTGTATAGCTGCAACCTATCTGTTCACGACCAACATATTGAAGAACCTGAGACGGATGTTAGTGTCAGATACGCCCTTTTATAAACTTGTGGACTATGCCTATTATGCGCTGACACTTGGATTCGTAGAGAAATTCCCGATGTTTAAGAGATACCAAGAATATAAAAACAATAAAGAAAATGGAAATGAAAATGAAGGAAATCAGATTAGAGCAGTTGCTGATGGCAATGCCTAACGCAGGGAAGAGAGCAGAGAAGTTTCTGCCATGCCTGAACCGATTTGCTGAGGAGTTTGAAATAAACACGCCTTTGAGATGGGCGCACTACTTGGCTCAGATTGCCCATGAGAGTGGTGAACTGAGATATACCAAGGAGATTGCCAGCGGAAAGGCGTATGAGGGAAGAAAAGACCTTGGTAACACCCATAAGGGAGATGGCGTAAGGTTTAAGGGGCGTGGGCTGATCCAGATAACAGGGCGAGCCAACTACAGCAAGTATGCCGGATATTGTGGCTATGATGTAGTGAAGAAGCCCTACCTCTTGGAGCAGCCTCTTGGTGCGACACGTTCCTCGATGTGGATATTCGATACCTTCGGTTGCAACGAATTGGCAGACGAGGATAATCTGAAAGCAATTAGACGGAAAATTAACGGTGGCTACAATGGACTGGATAAATGCGAGGAGTATTTGAAAAGGTCCAAGCGAGCACTCAATATCTCATAGCTTATGAAATCGAAACATTTAATTATCTACCTGTTCGTTTGGATAGCGTATTTCTCAATGTTGTTTCTGACGAGTTGTAAGACGAAGACTGTGACGCAGGAACATTATATTACGGACCAAACAAAGACCAAAAGTTCGGATGCCTCCTGGCAGGAGCGATTTATCTCTGCTTTTGAGCAGATGGCAAATAGCAGAATCCAGGAGCACGAAACATCTGTCAAGGAAACTACCCATACAAAGGATAGTACTTCAACCACTGTAGACCAGAATGGAAAGCCTATCAAGACAGAGTCATGGCACTCTGTTGTGACCAACAGGAACACAAAAGAGGTGCTGAGGCTAAAGGATTCCATTAATATCATATCTAAAAAAGTAGATAAATATCAACTTCTTATGGTTAAAAAAGATTCGCTGATTCGGTTAAAGCAAGACTCTATTAACATTATGAGGCGAGAACTAACCAAGAATGAGCAGCGACTTGTGACTATAGGGAAGGTAAGTCTTGGCGCGTTAATAGGTATTATCATGGTCATCACTATTCTTGTTTGGTTGTGGCATAGAAAGAAATAAGGCTTATGAAAACGATAACTATAAAAATAGTGAAAAAGAGCGTGATGGGTGTGGTAGATGGACTATCTGCCACCATTGCGCAGCATAACCCAGAAGTGGACTTCCAAAGCGTATGGGCCAGTGATGCAGAAGAGGCTAAACTGGATATATACTATAGGGAGGCGATAACCGACTTAGAGAATTTTCTTGCGAGGTTTTCTTCTTCGACCACACAGAAGTTTGATTTGCAGGCTCTGGCTGATGATTTCTCTATCAATATAGTGACACTTGCTTCTTGGCCGCCAAGATTAAGTGGTGTGCTGAGCAATCAGATTCAGAACTATCTTGTGCATGCAATCCTTGCCGGATGGCTGAGCGATTTTCCGGATATGGCTCATACGGACTATGCCAGTATGGGAGCGAGTGACCTTGATGCCATTAAGGAGATTTTGTTAAAGAAAGACTTTAGCTTTGCTGAGGCTGAAAGAAAAGCCGATGATACAACGAAAGAAGGCTCTTCTGCCAGTGATACATCAGTCAGAGCAGTGGACCTTAACGAAAAGGCTGGTTCTTCTCCTATGGCTTCGGCAAGAAGTGGGGATGAAATAGGTAAGCAGAAGAATGCGCAGGCAACTGCTGGGCGGTCTGTAGATGCTGAGGCTAAAAGTCAGAATGAACTGGATGCTGAGGCTCGAAATGTGGACGAAGTAGATAAGGATGGCCAGAGTGGGCCGAAAGGGTCTGAGCGCAATCAGGACTTCGTTTCGCAGCATTTTCATCAGGATCGTGTAGACTGGAGCGGAGGCAGGCCACCTTATGAACTGAGGTAGATTTATTAATCATCTAAATATTTCGAAATATGGATAGTAAACTAATTACTTTGAACTTTAGCATGGAGCAGGTATGTAATGACATATTGGCCCGATGCTATGTGTTGAGCCAGGGACTGGTGGATGATGCGCAGAAGGACATCAGAGCCACTATCGAAAGCCCTGACAGTAAAGAGACTCGCAGTATTATTAATCGTGCAGTAACGGAAGCTATCGGTAATATCAAGGTTGCAGCTCAGCGTTATCTGACCTCAGGTAGAGTGGAGGATAACAACAATCTGGAGCGACTTGTGAAGGGTACGAAGAAGTATGTGTACACCGATAACAACAACGGCACATGGACTGAGGTTGTGACCACAAGCATCATCGGCCAGGAAGATGAGGAAGTGACTTCTACCGTAACCAAGGCTGGTAATGATCGGGAGGAAAGTATCTATGAGACTGTTACCCTGAAACTGGAGATTCCGAACTGGAACGTGGCTGTGACGGATGCGCTTAAGAGCAATATGCATCGGTATATGGTTGACTATACGATGAGTCAATTTTTGCAGGATCAGTATGCAGATAAGGCTGGACAGTATGGGGAGAGTGCTACAGCAGACTTCAATAATATGAAGAGCAATCTGTTAAGCCGGGATAACTATACTTTGAGACGGCCGAGCTTTACTTAATGAAACTTTTTTTCTTCTTTCGTTTTAGGTGTGTTTATGGAAAGAGCCTTCGCTTCGGGATAACTCCTGATTTGCGAAGGCTCTTGTTTTTTGACATGGCTTAGAAAGCCATGGAACGGTGGTTTTTCTGCTAGAACTTGCTGAAACGCCTGATGATTTCGAGGCGCGTATCAAAGTATTGGTTCATTGATTTCATCTTCAGGTATAGGGCGATGCGGAAGAAACGATAGCTGTGAGTAGCCATGTAGCTGGACTTCATGCCGCCCAAGCGACCGATGTAATGCCAATTCTGATTATCATTGCTACCATATAACCACATGATTGGTATGCTGCCAGACGTGAGGGAATGGATATAGCCTGTAATGGAATCAGGTACATTATCTTCATCGAACTTCAAGGTACGAGTAACTATGATACCATGATACTCTGTTGGATCATCGTAATCGTGCCCCTTATCAAGCACCATCACGCTGCCATCCCTATATTGTATGTAGGGGTGTGGGTAGGAATTGATAGCCGTGAGCACGTTCTTTATAAGGAAAGTGCTCCAGGCATTATCCTTGATAGAAAAGCAGAGTGCCACCGTATCAGCCGTAGAGGCCTTACTCAACTGTGTAACATCCAGACATAAGATGCGAGAGTTCTTATAGTCATAGATGACCTGACAACGCTGGAAGAACTCTATTGGCGATGAAGTAAAATCTATGAGTTGACGCATCTGAGCCTTGATTGTCTTGACGGATTCGCTATCCCCTTCTGCATCAACGAAGAAGTTGAGGAACTTACCTAAGCTACCGGAAATGTTGAAGCCGGGACCATCTAAGACATCGGACATGGAAACCACTTGTGACTCTGCTATGCGACTGAGGGAGCGGTTTGTGGCGAAGATAACAGACTGGTCTAACTGTGTGATAGACTTCGGATTGCTACAAATCTCACGACTAATTGGGTGGATGCTGCTATAAGTGCCTTTGGAAGAGACTTCCATCGCCCAGATGCCATCGGTAGAGAATGCCATTAATGGATACTGACCAAACTGACCTTGGGAGAGAGCCCTTGTGGTCGAGGCTATGCCCTGGATGGTTCCGATGCCCACGGTGTTGATGCCGTTAAGAGGGAAAATGAAGGGATTGTCGGACTCGGATGTGTAAATCTTGGACGGCATATAAACGACATTATCAACGGAGTAAGTAAATTCGCTAACCTCGTATTTGCTATAGTCAGTGGTAAAGAAACTGAGATGCATGGCTCCATTGAGTTCTGCACACTCGGTAAGAGGGAAGGAGTAAATATGTGAAGAGGCTTCACCGCTGGTAAAGAACACCATCTTTGTAGCGCGCGAGTCCGGGTAGAATTTCATAGAGTTAATCAAGCCTGCTCTGTTTATATTCCATATTGATACACTCTTCTCTACAATCTTCTGGCCTTCGGTAGTTTCTATAACCGTAACGATTTTGTTTATACCAAGGGAATTTTCAGAATAATCGAGATTTACGAAGAAGCTGCAGCCCTCAGGGAACATAGAAAGTCCAAAACCATCAAAAAGAGTCTCGGATATTCCGTAGACATTAAGTCGGTGGTTGTAGACGTAAGCACCTTCGGCGGTTATAAGGTTGTGGCTTTTGTAGTCGTCCTTCATCTGCTGCTGTAGCGAAACGTTGGCTATTACTGATTTGTCGACAGGCAGGTTTGTGCTAACATCCGGAAAGTTACTGATGCTTTCCAAATCGAGCGATGCGATCTTGAAGAAGGAAGATGTATTACGTATCTTCTGGCAATAGTTCTCATCTGTCAGTGATGGTATCTCAGCAAGAGACACGTTGTGAAATCCGCCTTTATAAATATATGCACCACTTGATGGCGCATACGAAATAATCCAGTCCTGATCAGGGCACACGTTTCGCATGGTATAGTCGACAGTCTTCAACACAAACTTATTAATACGCTGAGAGCTGTCTGTCTTGGTAATGGGCGGTGTGATATACACATCTATGGACCGAACAATGTTTTTCCATTTCTGCAGCTCGCTAAAGACATCTCTCTGGCAAACATACATTAAAGCGACATTACGAGGCTGATACATTAGGACGTTATTGCTTGCAGTAAAAGAATATTCCTTTCCGTTAGCATCTTTTCTGTTATACTTTAATGTGTCTGTATACAACTGAACCTTTGATGCGCTCACCACTCTTCCAAAGTCGTCGTACTTTACGTCGCTGGCATCAATAGCAGTATCATCATTTCGTGGTGTTTTCGTGCCAGCCCACGACACGACATTCATGTTATATACCCTGTAATTGTTTGGTATGAGTACGGGCATAAGAACGGGAGCAGAGTGCAGAATTGTGGATCCGTCATATAGACGATAACAATAACGTACCATAAAATTGGCATAGAAACGTCCGTTCTTTGCGATGAGGCTGTTTGTACGATTGATAAGTCCCCAAATGCTTTCGGTTAATTCAGCCTGTTTCTCCAGTTTAACGTCAGCAACGGCATCTCCAGGTTTATACGCTTTGCTTTCTACAATATTCAAGAGATTGCTTACATTCTCCGTTGATACCTGGAAAGCAACCGTAAATCCATCTGCAGAACCTGTAATATCGATTCCCCCTGTTTCGTAATTCTCGGGTTGGTCTTCTCTACTGAGAGAAAAAAGAATCCTCATAAATGGCGGCTTTTGTCCCAAGTATTCGTATTTATCTTTGAGCCATACAGCATAGTGTATGCCATCGGTAGCCACGATGATGAGCGTGTTGCCGATGGAGTTGATAGAGATCACGGTGGATTCGTAGTCGAAGGACTTGATAGGTGTAGACGAGCCTAAGGTGCCATCCTGCATGAACCAATAAATGGAGGATGAGGCTATGGCTATGAGGTGGTGGTAACTGCCAGTTTCGTGTACATAAAGAATCTTAGCCACAACACCATTAATGGTGAGTGGCTGAGAGAGGGGTGTTCCTGTGACAATAGAAGGGCGCAATGCGCCATCATGCAGCTCAAGATTGCCGCAGAGGGATAGCGCACCGTTTTCTACTGCCATTTCATCAGGAGTTAGGCTGAGGCCTTTGTATCTAATTGATTGTTGCATATTTCTTAATGTTTAATATTTTATTATCGACAGTGCTCGCTGTCGGCCCTATTGACGATTGATAAGGCTGGACAACTGACGCCATCTACATTGAGATTGATGGTTTCATTAGCCGTAACCAGTTCTATCTGCTTAGTACCAGTCGGGATATTCGGTATATAGCTAAGCAAGAAACTGACGGTAGAAACATTACTGGCATGGAGCTGCCCCTTACGGCCAGACAGTTTGATGCATACATTTTTAGCTTCTAACTCCGGTGTGGACTTGATGACATACATCTGCTTACTTGGATTATAGAAACAGAAACAAATCTTATCACCCGGATGGAGATCAAGCAGTTTGCAAGGACTAGACCTTAGAGTGATACGCCCATTCAGATTAAGGGCAAGTCCTCGCTTCTGAACGCGAGGACGATTGAGAATAATGACATCATTTGTTAGCATCATGATCTGTAGGTTTATGGAGCCAGAAACGGAAATAATCGTTTTCGGCATCCTGGTTGCGTACTTTTACATATTCTCTTGTAACATAAAAATGCTTCTTGCTGAGAGTAGGGTTGAGGTTGTAATCATTCAACATCATTGCTGGCTCAACTCTGCCATCGAAGGAAATCTCGTACCAATAGCGATGGAGAAAGAACCATGGACGAAGACGGACCTCCTGAATGGTGGTGTAATTACTCTTGTCTGCCCGGCACGGTACGATACTCCAGCTACCATCCTGCCAATGCTCTGTGGTCACTTCTCCACCTGGTGCCATTTCATGTTTCTTGATGATGGACTTTTGTATTTTGACGAGAAGGCAAACATCAGCCGTGAAAACTTTAGCCATCTTGCCATGACAGAGCATGACGAAGCGGCCTTTCTTATCAGGAAGTAGGCTACGCTGTTTGCCCGGCTTATTGATGACACAGACGGTGGAGAGGTACTTATGTCGAGCCATGGAGAGAAAATCGGGCAGTTTCGCCTTGGCGTGCATGCGGTCGATGACCTTCTGAACCTTTTTGAAGTTTTTCTCAGCCTGAGTCTCATGAATAGTGACCGGAGATTGAGGTAACTGACCATTTCCCTTTTGCTCACGAATCTTCTTAACGTTTTCACGAACCTGCTTCTTAGAAGGTATTTCCAGAAGATGCCCCGTTTTCTTATCAAGTCTGTATCTTGTTTTTTGCTTTTCCATAATGAGTAGTCTTTAAATGTTTCCAGAGTTGAGGCAAATGATTTCGAAATGATGATTCTCGCAGATGTCGTTGCCGTTGGCCATACGATGATTGAAGGAGCAAGGGATATGCTTGTTGTACAGATCACACTGGAAGCAATGTTCAGGCACTTCTTCCTGTTCTTTGCTGTCTCCATTATCAGTTGCAGGCATCTTACTTGGTACAGCCCTGACAACACGGCCAAAGTGGTCATAAAGTTGACCGGGAACGATACAGGTTGCCTCACGGAGGGATGGGAGATTGTAACCCATCTTACGGATAAACCAGAGACGTAGGTAAATGATTAAACGTTTCAACTTCTTCATATATGATTGATGTTATATATTAATAATGTGGGTAAAGGTACGAGAAAAATGAGGATAAAAAGTGATAACTTGCGCAACTTAGCTTGTTGAGAACCAAATTGCGCAAGAGTTGTCAGTGATTACTCGGTTTTACCGTCCTTCTCTTTCTGCTTGTTATCAGTGGAAGGCTCATGCTCGAAGACATCAAAAATCTTGGTCTCGCTGAGACTCTTCATCTCATAGTCAATCATGGTCTTGCCCATGACCTCATCTACATAACGCTTGGCACGCTCGATGCTCTTGGCTTGGATAAGGTAGTTGACATAGGTACGCTTCTCCTTATCCTTCTTTTCATCAATGGTGATGAAAGCCAAACGAGCCTTGAACCAAAGATCATCGTCATCAATGTCAGAGACGAAAATCTCGTTGTAGTTGGCTGGGTTGATGTTGGCAATCTTAAGTTCACCAGATACATAGACTGCCATGTTATCGATGATGCTTGCTTCTGCTTCGGTGAAGGAGAGGGCATCAACAACATACAGCTCGTTTACCAATTTCTCGCTTCCATCCTCCTGAGTCTTCTCATAGCGTACCTTGCACTCGAACCATGTGCTTGTACGAGAGCGGAGGGAAGAACCATTACCTGTGCCAATGAAGGACACCTTTGTCTGGTTCTGAGACTTGTCTTGTGTCTTAGCCTCTTCCTGAGTCTTTTTTTCTGTCTTGTTCATAATCTTAAGAATTTAAATTGTTATTAATAATTTTGTCTAACTCTTCCTGAGGTAGCTGTTTTCCGTCTTTGCCAAGATATTCCTTGCAGATGAAATACATGGTGCCAGGATGGTCGGGATGGCGGTAGTGGTCATTCAACTCTATATTGGCAAGCTGCTCATCCGAGGAATTAAAGATAGAACGAGCCTGATGTGCTCTTGGCATACGTTCCATGACGTGGTACTGGATGATGTAGCCATCTTTCTTTATCTGCTCGTCTTTGAGACGTATGAGCATCTTATCTATCTTGGCTTCTTTCTCCTTGATGGTCTTGAAGAGGGAGTTGACCAGTTCCTTGTCGGGCTGTAGCTTCTTCTTCTCTTGGAAATATTGGATGGTTGAGGCTCTAAGTTCTGCCACCAGAAGAAAAAATGTGCCGTTGTCGTTCTGAGGGACATCATTTCCGTCTGCCTTCATGATGATGCCATCGACACGCTTTTCAAGTTCGATGGACTGGCGAAGCATCTTCTTATCGCGGTGTGCCCAATATTCCTTTTCCGTGGTTCGCATAGCTGAAACCAGCTTGCGAAAGGATAATACTGATTCTTCACTCATATCTTATTTGATACCTAAAGTTTGTTTGACTTTTCTGATGCGTTCCTGCTCCTTGGGGAGGAGGTTACCTTTTTCGTCTATTCGGCAGAGGAGTCTGAGATTTGGCTTGATGGTAATCCACTTATGGAGACCATCGTGCTCACGCTTTATCTGTCGAAGTTTGGCTTCTTGCAGTCTTTCACTCAAATGCTGCTCATGACGAAGTTTATTGATTTCGTTCTGTATTCTGTCCATTGGCAATATCTCCTTCTGTTGGGATAATATCGTATAATAGTCCCCATTTGTTAGTGCCTACACATTCAAGGGCTGTTTTTACGTCTCCAAGAGTAACATAAATTTTGTCTTTGTTAATATAAGCATAGCCTTTAGAACATGTTTGCATATATTCCATGAAATTCTTCTTCTCTTCAGGGGAGAGGTGGGAAGGTCGTTGCACTAGACGCTCATCTAACCACTTGAATCCTACTTCATTCTTACGCTGAATTCTCTCTACGCTTGCAGAGAATGCACGAATAGCTTCATCCATCTTCTTTGAAGACTTATCCTGCCCCAAAGTGAAATCTGCAATTTCTGCCTTGAGCCTTGCTAGAAGTTCTTCCGTATCTTTCAAACGAGATATTTTGCTGTTGACAGCATCGGAAGCAGAAGCTAATACATTTAGAGATCTCTCTAGATTGGCATCATTTTTCTTGATAGCCTCTCTGTATGAGATAAGTTCATCACGCTGATCTGCGATAATTCGCATCATACGCTTGTTTCTGTCATCGAAGCGAACCTTGAAGTTCTTGTCTCTTAACGTGGAAGAGACGATGCCTAGCGTGATGACAAAGACCACGCTGAGGCAAATAATTAATGTTATTGTTACATACATAATTTATAATGTTTAAAGTTCTATTACTTCTGCTTTGTCGGCAGGAATGTCGTAGTAAGGGATGGAATATCCTTTGTCCTTCATTTCGTCTGGGAGATAGCAGCGGTAGTATACTCCGTAGAAGTTTTGCCATTTCTCCTTGACTGTGAGTATAGTTCCAGCCGGAAGCTCAGGCTTCGGCTTGAATGAAGAACGAGGATAACATCCTGTCTCATGCTCATCAGCTGCGCAACAAGATGAGGATTTCCATAAATGAATTTTCATTGCTCTAATTCTTCTTTAAATTCTACATCATCACCAAGAACATCATTGATTTTCTTTTCGATAAAATCATCAGAAGTATTCTCCTCTATTAGAGCATCAATGTTTGGTAACTCTGCATCAACTTTGTCTTCTTGCATTTTTGAGGTAAGCATACCAATTACTAATTTCGCCCAAGGACTATTAGCTATATCTGCCAATGAATCCTTTTGAAGCTCATAAGCTTTCTTCAACTCTCCGTTATCACGGAAATATTTGAGCACTTCTGTCAATGCAGCAACAAAGTTTTTGTCTGCCATCTGTTCACTCTTTACTTCTTCCAGTTTAATCATTAGTAAGAGTAAAGATGAATGTAAATCTGTTTTGTTCATAAGCTATAATTATTTAAGTTCTACTGGCTCATCATCCCAGCTTAATTCTCTTCCGATGAGCTTCTTTATAGTTCCTTTGGGAAGTTCTACGTAGTCGTACACTCTATTTTCGTATTCGCAAAATGTTGGCGCCCATACACAATTAAGTCGTTCTGGAAATGCTTCAAAGATGTATTCGTCACCATACCTATTAACTGCTACCCATGCCATAACTATTCCTCCAATTTTGGACTCCAGTATTTTGTCCCACAGTAATCTTCCCCACATAGCTGTCTACTGCTCCGATACTGACAATTAGAACAACTTCGCTCGCTTGGATTCCACAGCATGAAATAAATTGCATCATGAAAACCTTGGTCATATATCTCTTGTTCAAATGCGTCAAAATCTTCCTTATAAGCTCCTTCTTCTTTTGCTTGTTGAATTATTTCATTTATTTTTTCATCAATTTCCATAACTATTCCTCCAATTTTAAATCAGTTCCACTATTACGACTTTCCTTTAAGAAGTTATTAACTTCTTCCTTATAGGAGTAACCGCAATCCTTCTGTAGTGCCTTTATCTTCTTGTAACCGATACCAGCTTCTCGGCAAAGTTCTGCTGCCAAGCTATAGTTTTCGACATAGCCAATAACGTTCTGAATGACCGACCACTGGCCTCGCTCGAAGTCTGTAATGCTATCATCTTTGAAACGACCTAATGCTTTATCGCACAGGCCACACACTCTTGCCATTTCTTTTTGAAGCTGCTCAAAGGTGTACTGGCTCCAGTGATAAGTAAGATACCTTGCGATATTCAACGTTTCTTTAACTTTGTTGTCCATAACTATTCCTCCAATTTTCTTCTCTTCTTTTTTCATATAAGGACAAGCAACTACCTTTCGATAGTACTTACATTCATCCTTGTAATCACAAATATCACAAAAACAATACGCCATACTAATCCTCCTCTTTAATGCCAAATGGAACTCCGTCAGCAAAAACAAATCTATCGAAAATCTCTTCGAAAGATATAACAGTTGGCGAATCATACGAAACACCAGTGGTAGCCACCTTTGTGATACTATCTCTTATATTATTAAACCTATCAAACGTATATCCAAACGGCTGATGCTTTAGCATTTCCTGCCAACACTCTTCTGCATTCTTCTATGCAGTTGTCGAACTGGATAGTTGTAGGAACAGCTATCTCTGAATATCCTTCATTAATCGCCTTGAAAGCCTCCATAAGAGGGAACAATGCTGAGCCATCATCCTTCATAAAGGTAAAGTCAACCTTAAGCCATGAGTTGGTTATGTCTTTGCGCATGAATGATGCGACTAAATAAAAATATCTTTTCTTCATATTACTTCTTGTTTTTAATGATTTTGTTTAATACTTGCTTGTTGTGCTCAGTATCATCGTTACTCAGATGATAAGATGTTATATTCTTAAGGATGCCTAAATCAACTGAAAGCATGTAGTCGCGAACTACCTTGATAAAGTCTTCCAGAGAGCGACAAAGAGCGTATTTATAGCCAGCACACTGCCAGTAGCCCTGGAAACGTTTCTGATGAACTGTCTGATTGTTTGTCTTGCCATACTTCAATTCAATGCCCAAGCCGTAGAATACTTCTGTACCCCTGTTGAGAGCTCCGTTTTTTCCATTCTTGTATGAAGGGAGAGCCAGGATGAGATCTGGAACGCCCGGCACAACTCCTGATGCAGCGTTGATGGCTATCTTCTTGCCACTGGTAGCACCATCAGCCTCATTCTTGGGATGGAAGAGGAGAGAGGCATAAGCCGGGTACTGGAGACGGAACCAGCGTACACAAGCTATCTGTAGCTGCCCTTCATGTTGCACCTTCTTCTGTTTTGTAGCAGATTTCTTGGTGTATTCAGGATAATTGCCGTTGAGGCGGTCGATTAATTCTTGTCTGTCCATAATCGTATGAATTAAATTGTTTGTTACTTGTATCTTAGTCGCTGAGGAGAGACTGGAGATAATTCTGAGTCTGATCATCCAAGTCGGCCAGTGACTGTTCTTCTTCTGCCACCGATGGATTCCAGACGATTCCCAGTTTGGCTAGAGTGCCATTCTTGTAGGCATCTTTCACCATCTGTGCCATGGATCCATTCGGGTTATTCTTGGCGGCTTCTATCCAGCCTAGATACTTCTGCCGTAGGGCTTCGGTCTGTTCTTTCTCCAATTCCTTCTTGCGCTCTTCTTTCATTCTGAGGCGAGCTTCTATTTCCTCGTTAGTCTCCTCGCGTTGAGGCTGTGGAGGAGAAGGTGGTGGAGAACTTGAATGCTGAGGCTTCTTTCCGGCTGAGGCTACGACTGTAGGATTGTCGAAGGTTCCTTCCATCAGAGCCTCGTAGTTCTTCGGATTGAAGAGCCAGTTGAAGGAGATATAGCATCCACCATCCTTGCGCCCTGAGAGAAGATCGGAGTTGAGAGCCTTGCGAAGCATCGGTTCTATATCCTCGAAGGAATAGTCTGAGATAAACTTTGCCACCATCTTCTTGCGGTCGGGAGTCATCTTTGAGATTGGCTTGACCTGCGTGCCCAGAAAGAGGCGATTGAATATCCTCAGCACTTCCGAGAACTGAACTTCCGGATCCAACGACTTTTTTTCTTTTTCTTTTTTTGGTGTGTGGGTGTGGGCTTTCTCCTTTCTTTGTTTGTTTTCTTTTATAGGGGGTTCGGGGGAAATGTTTTCTTTTATTTGTTTCTTTCCTCTTACTTCTGTGCCCTTACCCTTGCCCTTATCTGTGCCCTCAACTTCGGCATAATTTTCGGAATCACCTTTATTTAAAGGGGTTTCGGGATTGTTAATCTGTGCCCTATACTGTGCCTTTTGGTGTGCCCCTTGTTTTTGGCGTGCCCTTAATCGTGCCCTATCTTTGCCCTTAATCGTGCCCCTATCTGTGCCCTTGTTATCTTGAAGAAATGCTGCACAATCTTGTGTATCAGTAACTTGTGAAGTTAAAATCTGTGCCCCTGATTGTGCCCCTATCTGTGCCCTAAAGAGTGCCCCATTCTGTGCCCCTAATGGGTTTTGATAGGGTAGTATGCAGTGGGAGAGGGGATGCGAACTGTTAACATACACTATTGTTGAGGCTTTAGGGGAGCTGCATTTTGTGATGATTCGCTCCTGTATGAGAACATCGATGGCACAGCGGATAGACTTGACCGAGGTATGGAGCCGATCAGCGAGCAGACGTAAGGAGAGCGTAGCAGCAGCAGCCTCATTGTGGGTGGCAGACAGGAGCACGTAGATGAGCACCTGTACCACCACCGGACGATGATAGTAACGCCATTGCAGCAGCTCTGGAGTAAGAATGTAGCCATCTGTTTTCATTTACTGTTGCTTTTATTTGGAATATAGAATTTACGATTTCTATCATTTGTTGTTTTCTTCTGCCTCGATGGCACGGAATATCTCGTAAGCCACTTGTGGGACCCAGGCATTGCCGTAAGCCTTTATGGATTCTTGTCGCCACTTGGGGAAAGAAATGGTAAGGCTGTCCACATCAAAGGGAATCCCATCATTTCCTCTACAAACAGGGGATTGAGTTGGGAAGTGCTTCCAGTGACCTTCTTCACAGTGTCGGGCAAAGTCTCGCCATACACATTTCCGTTCACTTTCTTCACCCCAGGATTGGTACATCCCTTCCGGTCTCTCGCTGATGGCGTGGGCATCATGCCGTTGAAGTCGAGAAAGTCGGTCAGTCCATTCGGGCGAAGTGCTCCGTTCTTTCGGCTGTACATCCCTTTTACACCCCGTTCTTTCATTCCTTTCACTCGGTTGGAGTGTTTTATCTCCATTGCAGTAGGGGTGGGAAGCAAGCCTTTTCGAGCGGCGAGTGCCAAGGTTGGACGATCTGCTGCATTCGGTGATGGACTTCTGTTTATTCGCCCTCCTCCTTTGTCTATGGCTGTTGGAGTAGGAAGAAGTTTTGCTACTGCCATGTCTTCTAACCCCAGGCTGTGGTCGGTCTTGCCCTTCTTTGGATTTCTTCTCCCTCGCTCGTTGATTTCCATGTCCTTGAGAGGAATATCCATCGCATTGGGTGTGGGCAATATGTCCGAGAACATCACTTGTGAAGCCAGGCTTCCGTATGTCGTTCCGTTCCGATAACCGTTCTTTTTGGCTCTTTCCTTGAATTTCTTCGGATCTTCGGTTATCATTACTGCTGTTGGGGTTAGAAGGAGTTGTTGATATTCTTCTTGCAACAATCCATACTCTATCCCTTCTGTGGGGCGCTCCGACACTGCAAGCTGGAATAACAATCGGTTGGACGGAATATCCTTCGGCTTCGAGATCTGCACAGATTTTGTCGAGTGTGAATCGGCTTTCTTCTCTATATATGTAATTCTCTTCGAAAAGATTGTCTGTGCGTCCCATCTGAGTGACTTGGCAGGACTCCACCATCGTCTTGATTCCAGCAACGTTTTCACCAACGACCCAAGTGGGGTGTATCTGCCGTATCGCTCGAAGCATCTGAGGCCAGAGGTAGCGGTTATCGTCCGCTCCCTTTCTTCGACCAGCGAGGGAGAAGGGTTGGCATGGGAATCCTCCGGTGAGAACATCGACTTTGCCGTGCCACTTTGTGAAGTCTGTTTTGGTAATGTCTTCATAACTTTCTGAATTAGGAAACCAGTAGTCGAGCACCTTGCGAGGAAACTCCTGTATCTCGCAATGTAAGAGGTTCTGCCATCCCATCATGGATGCAGCGACCTCTGCGCCACCGATTCCGCTGAATAAACTAGCGTGATTCATATTGCTTAATCTTGTTACCTAAAATGGGTCTGTGGTGAATGCCATTTTCTCATTTCCTTTGTATGGGATGCATTGGATAAAGTCACCTACGTGCCCAGTGCATAGTAGCAAAGCGTTGTATTTGTATGGGGATTCACCTATACGTGTTCGTGCGAAGATTGCTGGTCTCCATTTATGTTCATCGCTGTTACGCACAAGAACCTTATCGAATATCTTGAATGATGGCTGATTCTTGCTCTTCTTCCAGAGAGTGAAAGCCTCCTGGAACGTGGTGGCTTCGCCCTCTGTTGCTTCTCGCAGTTCCTCGTGTACGCTGATACGCAGGTCGAAGGCTTGGTCGGTCACGAACTTCTCGTTCTCGATTTCGTACTGATTGCCGAATGTCAATGTGTCTTGACTCTCGTTCTTGGCGATGAGTTCGCCTATGATGGTCAACTCTCCATCCTCGTCTTCTTCGTTGAAGACGTAAAGGTTGCCAAGTTCGAAACATGGCATCGTCTGTTTGTTGTTCTGTTCCATATTGTCTTCCAACTCTTTAAGTGCCTTCTGTAAATTATTGCGAGCCATTTCACAAAGCCTAATAGTAAGCAAATCATAAGATAGCTGCTCTTTGGCACGTTTAATATACTCAATAGCTTTATTTTTGCTCATTTCTTTTCTCCTCCAGTTCTTTTTTTCTTTTGTTCATTGCCTCTTGTTGCTCTTGCTGCAACCTTTTTAGATTGTCCATTCTGTTACGAAGACTCTCTCGACTCTTTTTGATTTCGTGTTTTACGTAAAAAACCGAGAAAACGAATCTGAAAGCCATCCATACAAGATATAGTAAAATTGGTGAAAAAATCAATAGCCATGACCAGTGAATAGCACCACATAACTTCATAACAATAAACGCAACTTGAATTAAAGTTGCAAACAATTTAAATTCTTTCATATTTTCTTCTTTTATATCCTTTGCAGAATTATTATTTAATCTATTTTTCATTCACATGGCAGTTTCTCCTGATGCTGCACGTATCTTTTG
>ERZ1034807.13-NODE-13-length-55673-cov-8.217412_pt1 | contig 55673 bp, 93 predicted proteins | sample MGYA00520648_ERZ1034807 | MGnify/ENA primary metagenome ERZ1034807 (study PRJEB33766, sample SAMN09781684) | gut metagenome | biome: gut microbiome | host: Homo sapiens | place: Madagascar | study: EMG produced TPA metagenomics assembly of the PRJNA485056 data set...
TCTAAGCTGAAATAGTACACGGTGTAGTCCTGCTTTGCCATGCTTGCTGCTATTTGCAGAGACAGGGCTGTCTTGCCCGCAGACGGTCTGCCGCCGATTATGATAAAATCACCCGGTGAGATGTGCAGCGCTTCATCCAGACGCTCTAGGCCTGTCTTGATGTACACAGGCTTCTCGTTCATGTGAAGCACATAGTCGTTCAGCACATCCTCGTATGTCCACGCATCTTCTTCCTCAGCTTTCAGGCTCATTGCCTCGCCCATCTGCTGGTAGATGTCTGATAGATCAGAATAGTCGGTAAGCTCGCTGGTCATCTGAAACGCCAGACCTTGTACACGAGTGAGTGCTGCCTGTTCCCTGATAAGCTGTGCCCAACGCTGCATCTGCTCCCTATCAATGCGCACACACTCCGATTCACAGGTCTGCACACACGCTAAGAGCGTCTGTGCCGCGTCTGGATGCTGCGTGTTTATCTCGACTATATCTATCTTGCCTCTAGCCGTCCAATAGCCCTGAACAGCCGCAAAAGCGTCTCTCAGCTCAGGTCTAAACAAGTCAAGTTCAAGGTCTGGTATGATTTCATCCACAACGCCCGGCTTGCAGAGCATCAGCGCACCGATAAATACCGTTTGAACGTCCATTGTCATAGTCTAGGAAACTCCATCTCCGTACTTTGCTCGTACTGGTCATCCTGTTTCAATGCGTAAATGTCCTGCCATCCGGCATAGATGCTCTGGTCAAGGATGGCTTTCCAGTCATGCCGATCAAACTTTTCCAGCTTGTTGCAGAGCATCTGCTTTGCCCGGTCTGTCATAGGCTTTTTGATTCTTGTACGCATCTGTGCAAACTCTCGCAGGGATTCCAACAGGGCTTTATCGCCATGAGCAAAATCGGAAAAGATGTCAGGTTTCTTTTTGACCGCACTCTCCGGCAATGTCTTGACGTTCATCTGACTGTCAGTTGATACCATGGGTTCATTGTCATCTGACTTTGAACTCATAGATGAGCTGACTTTCATCTCATTTATGACATGAGGATGAGATGACTTTCGTGTATACCATCCTTTTGACGCAATATCGCTTCTTTTCCACTCTTCATCTAGCAGATGTTTAATCAAAATGAAACAAGATTCCGCTTTTTTTGAGTTCAAAGTTGCATCTTTTTCTTCAAAAACGTATGCACAGATTGCATCGTAGAGTTCCAGCTTCTCTTTACTTTTGAGTGTGGAGATGGCTTCAAAGTAGTATCGTTGGAATGTAAAGCTGTCTCGTTTTTTATCCATACTCAGTCCTCTTTGTAGCGTTTGTTCCATGCTTCGATAAGGTCTTTTTTGATCTTTTCTTTATCAGCTTCGGAACAATTAGAGCTGTATAGCTTGCTTTCCATGAATACCCGGCACTTGCATCCATTCTTGCCGTTTCTTCTTGTTATAAGCATCCAGCTTGTCAAATAGCCGCTTGCTTCGTCAATAGCAACTTCTCCACCGCAGAACGGGCATCTCTTGAGTTCTGTCATTTTCTAAATCCCTCTCTCGTTCTCGTGATTCGCTTATGAGCCTTGACAGGCTTTGTGCCTTTGCCGTACGCTGGGCGGATGTGTTTTGCCTTGATGTACCCGCAAGGTGGCTTTGGCCCAAAGTCAAAAAAGTTCAAGTCCATAACGATAATGCCAAACTTCTTGTTTGTCATGTTTAGCCCTCCTATACCATCGGAAACGCCATCCAATGCGTCACCGTTACATCTTTCGGCAGTCTCTCGCCTATCTCATCCCAGAACTGACCGTCTGCGTAACAGCCAAGAAAGTACGCTGTCGGCGAGATTCCTTGCAACATTTTTCCATCTTTATCACGCCACGTTGTCTTGGTCGCAAGCAACAAAGGCTGTGTCCGCTCTCGTGGCGGTTCGCTTGCCGGATGCCAAAGTGTGTTAACCATTGGTTGTTACATTAATAGCTTCCACACAATCGTTACTTCTATTAGCTTTTTCTTCTTGAATCAGCTTCATTGAGATAACAGATGCATCTGATTTGTCAATATTTCCATGAGAAAGAAGTACATCAAGCAAAAATAAATCTTTTGCAAGACTATATACACCGCCGTTGCAATTATCGTTCTTTTCTTCTTTATGTAAGACGGAGTATAGTTTATGGATTTCTTTTGCTGTCAAGCAAATTTCTGCTCGACTGTCGTCTCTAAAATTTTCAAAGCGTTCTAGTTTGAGAATCCGCATTATCCTTTCTCCCTTCAATCTCCGTCCCATACGCCGTCAGGACGCATCTTTGCAAACGCCAGCAGACCGTACAGGGCGCGTTTGGCGTTGCCCTCTGTGGCGTGCCAGTAGTCACTATCGTCCACATCGTCACCTAGTGCAGAAATAGCTTTTTCAAGCATCGGGATGCTCTCCGCGCCTGTTTTACCATAGATGGAGCGGATTCCGTTCTCACCGAATACTTCTGGGCGATAATAGAACTGACCGTAGTTATAAGTGACGTTAAGCCACAGTTCTTTTGTACCGCCCATAGCGCGCATACCACCAGCGATAAAATGCGTACTATCCGCTTTGAGCGGTTCGTGCGTTACTGGGTCGCACAGCGAAATATCATAGCTCATCTTTCTTCTCCCATTCCTTGCATCCACGTTCGTCCCACACGAAGTCTGCAACGTGTTCTGACTGGTCGTTTACGCATACGCCCTCCGGCTCTGCGTACCATTTGCAAGAGCCGCAGGACGGCTCAGATTTGTTCTCACATGATTCTGCCGTGCATCGGATAGCCTTGCCAGCGGAGAACTGTTTGATGCCCATGCAAGAGCAATGTTCGGTGGTGCAGTAAATGTCCATTATCTTTGCCCTCTCTTTCCTCTGTTGAACCGCCCGATCACTCGCTTATACTCTGCATAGCACTCCGGGCACAGGTCGCCTGTGTCCCTGCGCCATGCCCAGTCCTTGAAGTATTCGTCAGGGTTCATCATCCTGCCACCCAAAACCGCTCCGCAGCGGTCGCATACTCGCTTGTGGTAGATTCCTCTGTCAGTTTGCATATTATCATCCTTCCACATAGCACCAGCTCTGGGGCGCGCGCTTTAAGCACTTATTACAAAAACGTCTATTCGTTTCGCCCCATTCTTCTACTTGATAATTGCATCTCACTTTATTAAAATTGCAAACTCCTCTATTCCCCATGAGAATGCAATAATGAGTAAACTCAAACAAAAATTTTGGATGTTCATACAATTTCACATTGGAAATGCTCCATGCCCAGCCTTTCTTTCCGACATAATCCAAAATTTCTTTTTTCCTAAGACCGGACATCTCTTCAAATCCTTCTGGCAAGCAATCCGATTCTGGCGTTATTTCGTACAGATGATTGCAAGCGAACTCCCCTATAACTTTTCCGTCCAGTTGTTCCAAGTACCCATCGCACTCTTTGAACCATCCATTTTTTGTTTTCGTGCAATAAACATAACATTTGAAAGGTTCATCGCCCATATTCGGCTTTGTTTTCCGTATTTCAAGAGTTTTTATGCCAAGAAAAATAAGATTGCACCAACTTGGATTGATGCTCAACAGAACCGACTTCATTTTTTATTCTCCTCTCCCAACATCCTTGAATAGGATTTCTTTGTCGGATTTCCAGTCTTTGATTTTGCACGAAATATCCGTGCCGGGCACGGTCTTTTTTAGACCATCCATCTGCCAGACGTTCCATGAGATGATAGCCGCCATGTTGCGAACCTTCCCAGCGTCAGGCTCTATGCCGAACAGCCACTTAAAGTTCTCTCGCCATGTCAGGAGCATATTTGCTCTTGCAAGCAACAGGCTGTCACCCTGCCACTCATAGCCGTATGTAGTCGTTGCTGCGTCCTCTGCCACATCGTGCCATGTCCAGACATTCCAATCAAACCAGTTGTTTACACATTTCAGTTTGCGGTCAAATAGCCCTTTCCGACTTGGTACTGGAATCTTTTTGCCTGTTACCGTGTCGTATCGGTTTGCAAGGAATGGCGCTTCTCCGCAGGTGATTTCAAGGACTGTCGAATGGATGTACTTGATAGGCTCTTTCTTCATATCGGGCATCGCACCGTTTTCTTCGCCCATGTCTATCATCTTTTCGCAGACCCAAGAAGGAGTGAAAACCTCTGCTTTTGCTTTGGTTCTTTGCTTCTGCTCATCCAGACGCTTGAGAACTCGTGGCACTGGCGGGCACCTCTTGATTTGTTCTAACGTGATTTCATCCGTAAAGCCTGCGCCTAGTTTAGGCGGTGGCTCTGTCGCCCATATGATGTTTTTGCCGGTAGTACGGTCTTTAAGCAAGATAAACAGCACCGCTGAAAGAATCGGGTCGGAGAAGTTAACCAACCGTTGTTTCATTTTTCTCCACCTCTCTGTACTCCACGTCAATCCCTTTCGGCAAAGCCGTCTGGTACTTCTGCGCCAACTGCTCTGCGCTCTGGGCATCGCCCAACGGCTGTTCAGGCGGCGCAACGGTGACTTCCACATTGTCACGCATACCAAAGTAGTTCTTGGCTCGGAAAATCCACTCTGCCGGATTCTCCTGACCGTACATACCGTTGTACGCCCACATGGACTGCATTTGCAAAATCAGCTTGAGGATGTACTTTTGCTGCAAGCTGTCGTCACGGCGTTTGCCCGCCATAATCTGCTTCAGGCTCACCCATTCGATGCCCAGAACCAGTGCAATCCATTCGACCACAGGGGATATTCTTGCTTCGATGCAAGCGTCAAAGAAGAAGTCAAGGCGTTGCTGCACTTCAATCGGGTTGTTCATGTCCACGCTCGGTAGGTCTCCAAAATACTTGGCTGCAATCATGCCAATGACTTTCTTGTCCTCTTCATCACCGATTCTTGATTGCAAATCGCCTGTATTCAGCATCTTAGACCTCGTGATTGCCAACTCCTGCTGTTCTTTCACCTTTTTACTCACCTGTGAGCGGATAGATTTCCGCTTGTTAAGCATCTGTTGTTTCTTCTTCTCACGCTTTTTCTCACGCTTCGCAGCGGCTTCTTCTTTCGCCTTTTGCGCCCGCTTCTCACGTTTTTTCTTTTCCGCTTCGGTCAACGGCGGTCTGCCACGACCACGCTTCGGGGGTGTTGCCATGTATCAGACCTCCTTTGGCGGTTCAGGAAGATACGCCCAATGAGTTACGTCTTCAAGTACAATGCACTCGTTGTGCTCTTGCCATAATCCGTCATAAGATAAAAATGCAATTTCAATGCCGAATTTTTCTCTTTTTACGAAAACTTCTTTGTCTTTTTCTGGTAAAACGTTCTTGGCATCAAACCATATATTGGCGGGCTCAGATTTTTCCAATACGTTGGCTAAATCTAAAAACACATCTCCAATGCTACTTCTGATTTGTCCTTGTATGTATACGATGAAGTTTTTGCTATCCAAAAACGACTTCGCTTCATTCTTTTTGTCAATGCCAACAGTTTTCCACGCCGCAATGATTGGGTCAACATCAACCAGTTTCACACTCTCACCTCTTCATCTTCGTTTCGATTTTATCCAGCTCGGTTGCAATCCGCCAAACGGAACAGCAATTGTCCAACTGCCGCCACCAAGCGCACTTTTCTTTCTCGCAGACGCACCGGCCAAGCGGATTGCTGGTCATCTTCATCGGGCAGTAAAGTTCGTTGTCCATTGGTTACTCCCTCTCAATATGTACCTTAGCTCTTTGAACGTTTTCTGAACCGACAAAACTTTTGAACGAACCGTTTTTCAAATTTACAGCGTTATAAACCAGCGTAGTAAAATTTCCGCTTGCTACCGTAGTTGAAACGTTCTCTGTTTTCATGTAAAGTTCCGAATGATGATAAAATGCTTCCGCAACATCAATGTCGCTAAACGGCATTGGAATATCGTTTATTGATTTAATTTCCATACTTACCTCCACTCCATCATAACAGCCGTACAAACGACCAGACACACGTTGATAAACAACCATACAAGCATTGCCTGCCGTTCCTCAAACAGGCTGTTCGCCATGCCCTTGATTGTCCGTTCGGACTGAACTACTGCCGCCAGCAGGACTAGGCAGACCAGCCATTGAGTTACAAATTCAAACATTGTTATCCTCCATCAAATCGTCCATGCTCAACTGACCACTGACATTGTCATCTTCCATCCACCAGCGGAACACATCCATGCCGGTCTGCCAGTCACACGGCAAGCCTTTTGCTTTTCTGACATCAAGCATTCGCTCAAACGCCGAGATGTACATTTTCTCGTAGGCAGGCCAGCGCATGAACTCACGCTGTCTGCCCCCCTACCAGCCATAGGACAGCCGATGCAGCCAACACGTTTCTGGCCTTCGCAATACAGTGGATTAACAGGCAAGTGCTCGCTGTGCGTGTAGTCCCATACATCATCGTCAGACCAGTCCACGATCGGATTGACGGTCATTTTGCCCTTAAGGTTGCAGGTTTCGAACAGTTGCCTTTTTTCATCATTGTCGCCCATAAGGATAATTCTTTTCGCAGGGTCTTTGTGCATCAGCTCCATCACGCCACGACTGTTTTTGCGCCGTGCAGATTCTGCCCACCGAACGCCTGTGGCAATAAACCGATTCTTTCCCGTGTTTTCCTTCAGAACATCACAGCAATAGCGCACAAGTCTTGTCGGCTGCATCAGCTTTTTCGGAATCAGCGTCCACATGGACACAGGCTTGTCCTTGTATTGTGGCATAACGATGGAGCATTTGATTCCACGCCCTTCCATCGCCTTGAACTGTTCACGGATGAAATAGACTGTCTCCGGCGCATCTGCGGTAGTGTGGCTGTTGACCACCTCGAAGTTGATTCCTGCACGTTCAGCCAGAGCCACGAGCACCTGTGAATCTTTACCGCCAGAGTATGTGACCATCAGCGGTTTCTTGTACCGATGCTCAGACAGACGTGCAGCGTCCTGTAACCGTGCGATAGCAAGCTGTTCCTTATCCATCAGCTCCACTTTTCTCTCAGCTCTTTTTCGACCTGTTCTGACTTTGCTGTGATGTAATCCGCAAACTCGTCCGGGGTCATGTCCTCTTCTTTGAACTTGCCGACCATCTCCCAGTACCTGTCACCAATGCGGATGATTTTCTGCACCTGTTCATCGGTCAGGTCTGCATCGCATCGAAGATTTTGAATCAGTGCGCCCCACGTGGCGGCGATTCCATCCAGAGCCATGCGAAAGCCGTATAACTGATTCTGCCGTGCGATTTTGCGGAGGTTAGCTGACATTGCCTGTTTGCCATTCAAGGGGCGGTTTCCGTGCTTATTCATTCAACCGCTCCTTTGCTTCAAGGCGAGAGAGCCAGCGGACTTCCTTTTCGTACTGCATTTTCCGCATCCGATCAAAGGCTGCATCGTCCATGTCCAACGCAATAATGCAGTTCACAACGTCTGCGTACTCTTCTTCAAATGCGTTCCGGCACTCTTCAACGCTCTTCGGTGTTGGGTTCGTGCCATCCAGCGCACGGCGCAGTTTCAATGCGGCCTGTGCCAGTTCGGATGCTTCTTCTGCCAACTGCGCCAAGATTTCCGTCTTGGGCAGGATGTCTGAAACTTTCTTGCTCACTTCTGTTCTCCTTTCAGCCAGTCGTTAAGTTTTGCCATGCAAGAGGGACAAAGACAAATCGGCGGGTAACCCTCAAACGATGAATAAACCAAACTTTTGCTTTCGTTTACAAGCGTCTTTTGGATTGAGTTCCCGCAAAGGGAGTTGTCGTAGTATTCAAACGCCTCTCCGCATCTATCGCATTTCATTTTCTTTCTCCAATCTCTTTAGTAGTTCATCAACGTTATACCGCCAATGGACGCGCAGCCTTTTTGCTTTGACCTCTATCCCCTCTTTCTCTGCCCACTGCCAAGGAATGCTCTTTCGGCTCTCGTTGTAGCGGAACGCCAGAACCTTGCTAGCAGGGATTGCAAAGGTGCGGTTGACCGCCCGATAGTTGACTATCACATGGGCGGTCTGACCGCCGTAACCCATCGCTTCCACCATGTCTGTGATGTGCTTTTCCTTGCGGTATTTGCACTTTGCCTTGTCGTACTTGCCGAACACCTTTTCCAGAGGGATAGAGGGCGTTTCGATGGTTTTTAGTTCAAACAGGTGGTTCATCGGGTAACGGTACACAAGGAAGTCGCAGATGTTGTCGATGGAGAAGGACAGGTTCTCGTTGCCGCCGTAGTAGGTGGCGGCACTGTCTTTCAGACGGTAGCACCACGCATCGGACGGGACGGATGCTTTGAAGTCTGCTTCAAACTGCTTGCCGGTGTTCATGCGTTGTCCTCGACCTTTTTAGCTTCTCTGATACGAAGTTTAGCAAGTTCGCTATTTGCATATCGCAGTTGCCAGCTACCAAACCAGCCTTTGTGAACGAGTTTTCCGGCGCAGTAAACGAACTCCTGCTTCATCAGATCATCGAGTGAAATAATGTAACAGCCCGGCTTATACTTTCTTTTGCTCATCCTCGTTCACCTCCAATATCACGGAATATGAGTTGCTTTGTCAGCGGGCTTTTCCATTTCCTTCATAATCCTCTTGTGTTCTTCGGTTGTCATGTTGTTCGGGAAGAAGCACCTGTCAACAATTTCAAACGGTTCAATATAATGGTCAATAACATCTCGTGCTTCTTTTCGTGCTTTTTCAGCGCACATCTCGATATATTCTTCTTCGGTCATGTTGTAATCGGTGATGCAATCGACCACTGAAGAAAACCGACACAGCAAGCCGTTAGGCTGTCTTGCAATAAAAGCTCCCATTTATCGTTCACCTCTAAATTCACTTCCAAGAAACCGTTTCTTGCCACGTTCCCGGTGTTTGTCCTCGTAGTCACGGTGGTACACGCTCTGGCGGTGGTTCAGTTCATACACGAATGCCTTGCGCTCCTCAAAGTCTTGCTTCTCTGTCTTGTACTTTTCGCAAGTATCGTGACAAGCTGTGTGGCGTGATGTGCAGTTGTGACAACAGGTAATCATTCATTTAACCCCACTGTTCAGCCATTGCTTTTGCAATGCCGGGAAATGTTTTTGCTCTGTTTGCTTGCCGGTCTTTACCGCCGTGATTGAACCAGTTCCCGGCAACCTTTGTGCTTTCGCACTGTTCAAGCGGAATTTCATCGGTCGGTTTCAATTCCGGCAAGCCTTTTAACCAAAGGCACGTTTTCTTTTTGAATGGATGCCCGAACTGATACGGCTGAATGGTCTGCGTGTACTTCGGTAGACAGTAAACGGATGACGGAATTGGATTCTCAACCGCAATCTTCGGAATGTCAGCCCACCAAAACCGCAGGAAGAAATCTTTTGCCATCAGCCCTTTTCGCAACCGCTCTTCGTTCAGAACGCCTTTTGGGTAAAGGAATCGTGCGCCAGCGTTTGACAAGTAGGTGCAAGGCGGGTGTGCAATGAGCAAGTCCCACTTTCCAACGTCATGCGTTACGCCGTCCATCGTCACGACTTGCCCCCCCTCAACGGCCTTGAGCGCATCGCCCAAGATGTGCCACTCAGGATGCCCGCCAGACGGCTCCTGAATATCGCAGGAGTAGGCTTCGTGACCTTTTGCCCGGAATGCCTTGCAGACTTCCTGCGATTCCTCACAAGCAACTAAAACTTTCATCTTTCCAAACGCCCGTTCAGCCAGATAACACAGCTCTTATATAAGGTAGGCGGTTCGCATGATTTCTGAGCGCCTATCTTAAATATTACGTTGTTACGTCAAAAAGGTAAATCTTCACTGTCCTGAATTACGGCGAAGTCGCCAGTGTCAGGTGCAGAGCCAGACCCACCAGCCAGCGTTTTCTTCGGTCTGACCTCATAATCGCCGGAACGAATCTTGTCCACGCTGGTGAATCGGTCAACAACCAGCTTGGCCTTGATGTTGCCATCGTTGCCCATGTACTCTTCTTCACGGAGAACCACGCCGACCAACTTTCCACGCAGGGTCTTTTCATCGTTGTTAAACTTGTAGCCGGGATTGGACTGCTCCACAGCGGTGATGAAGCCCTTAAAGAACGGCAGCGCCTTTTCTTTGTAGCTCTTGATGGTCTTGCCGCCCCATGCCCATTCGCCCGGATTCAGCTTGCCGTGTTCAACAAGGGAAGCGGTCTGCTCACGCCAGTAACCCTTAAACTCGCCCTCTGCGACTTCCCACTCGATGTTCAGACGTTCCTTTGCGGGTTCGTCCGTTGCTTTGCAGATACCGGCAACGTAGCCGCCAACAGGCAGGTCACGTCTCTCGGTGGCTTCCTGCACGTCATTCCAGTTGATGTTCTTCATCTGTTACTCTCCTTTGTTATCCGGCTGAACCGGGATGTTGTAATACTCACGGATGGTCTTGTCTACGGCAGCGAGGTCGTTCTCGATCAGCGCATCGTTGAACATTCCCAGCGGGGTTTTCACGGTGTCCATCCCATCATTACGGGTGCTGAACAGGTATCGCCCATCCTGCACAACTGTTTTCAGGACGATGGTGAAGTACCCTTCCACGCAAACCTTCTCGTCCAGCAGTTTACCGATGGTCTTGAACTTCTCTCCACCGTCTCCGTCACGCTCGCTGTGTCCGAAAAAGTAGACCACAACATCGTCCGGTAGTTCCTTTGCCCGCATAAGCAGAGCGTTGAAGTTAGCTGCCATGTCAGTAAACTTCTGGTATCCGGCTACTTTTGCATTTCGCATGAACTCGCCGGTCATAAGGTAGGTAGCATCGTCAATGACGATGGACTTACGCTTTGTGCTGTGGATTGCGGCATCAATCTTGTCGTAGCTGTTGGTGATATAGGTTTTCATGTTGCTTCGGAACGGCAGCGGCTTGCCAAGCACATTGATAACCGCAACCTGTTCCGGATCAAAATTTCGAAGCGAAGCGGACTTGCCGCTTCCGGAATGACCGTATACCATTACTAATACTGCCATCAGTTGTTCTCCTTCCTCGCTTCTTTTCTCGCTTTACGGCAAGCCGGGCAACGTTTAGGCAATGCCATGTTATGCGATTCAAAGAAAATGCGTTCTGCACGAGAAATTTCGAATACTTTTCCGCAGTTACGGCAAGTTTTCTCGATGCTTGTGTCCTTGTCACAAGAAGCCCTTATTGCGGCATCTTCGACAGCGAACGCTTCCTTGAATCCGTCATAAGGGCTCCTGACAAGCGTATGCTGCGGTGCGTGACCGTTCTTGCGAAGCGTTTCCTCCAAATTGTCCCTTTTGCAACTTGTGCAAAGAGTTTCCGTGCTGTTCGGGAACACTGAAAAAGGCTTATTGCACTTTTCGCAGTGCTTGATTTCTTTCTTGTATTTGCCCATTTTCTTTCCTTTCTTCGGCTTCATTAAGCTTCATTGTTCTTACTTTGGCTTAACTTGGCTGTACAAAATCAACCAGCCATCAGCTCTACCAACTGCGCACGGAGGTCTTTCAGCTCCGCTTCCCTGTCCTCGATTTCAGACTGCAAGTCCTCAATCTCAGCCAGCCGGTCAGCTTCTTTGGCTTCTGCTATCTGCTCGTTGGTCATAAAGTACACGCCGTCCTCCGGCTCTGTCACGCCGCCAAATCTGTCAAGGTTAATCATCTTTCGGCCTTCCCCTCTTACGTTCCTCTTTGATTTGCAGTGCACTGTGCCACTGATCTTTATCAATTTCGATGGTAGACCACCGATAGTTACAGGCAAGGCATTTTTTGCGGCGAACAATGCTGTCATAGTCAGGCCGACTGTCAACCGTTGTAATGTTGTCACTACCGCACATCGGACATTTCATCGTGCATCCCTCCACTCGTTGGTGTGAGCGGGAATGCGGTTCAACTTCCTCGTCCGTTCAGTATCTTCATGCTCTTTTTCCGCGCTCACTCCAAGCGCGCATAAAACCAGAGCGGTGGCTAGTAACATTAGTGAAACAAATGCCCATCCAAGCATCTGTATTGTAGTCTCGCAGCCATTTATTGTATCGCCGCAGCTAACGGCTACGATTGCGGCGACGATACCAAGTATAGTAAGCACGTTTCCTTTTACGGTTTTCATTTTGTCCCTTCTTTCAAAATGATATCGAATAAAAATGGTTTGCTTGCATCGATCACGACTATTGCATTTAGCGCTTCGGCTATTTTTGCAAGCGTATCAGCCTTAACGCCTGTCTTGTACGGCGCTTTATTCGGGCTTGTAATGTTGTATATCGTTGGAGCCGATACGCCACTTCTGCGGATAAGCTCCGATGCCTTCATATTGCGTTCTTCAAGAGCGGCTTCCAGCGTCATGCTTTCTTACCTGTGTTGAAAATCCAACCGGTTGTCATCAAAGCGCCAGCACCTATGATGTACCATGTCACCTTAGCTCCGACCAAAAGCTCAATGTGATGCACCAGCCAGAAGTTCAGCAAAAACACTGCGAGAATAAACGCTAAGACAATGCCCCAAATCAGGGCGATTTCCACGAATACTTTCATCTTTATCCTTTCTTTGAATGCGTTCCAGCCGGTCTTTCTCACGGCTGTGCCAGCGGATTTCCCGCTGACCGTAGTATTTACCATTCATAAGCCAGTTCCCCTGCTGCAAGCATCCTCGACACCTCACCGTAATGCTTGCCCATTTTATCAGCAAGTGCTTGAACCTGCCCTACGGATGGAATCTTTTTTTCTTCCAATGCTTTCTTATTCAAATTTCGCTCTTTTCGCATTTTTTGATGTTCTGCAATGCTTGCAAAAGAAGCGTCTCTCGCACATTCTTTATGATACTTTTGAGCCGCAGACGTTTTAATCATTGGCTCTCCGCACCATTGGCAAGTGGTTTTTACTGGCACAAATCTATGACTTTCTTTCAATACTTTTCGTCTTGCTCTCTTTTGTTCCAGCGAAACTTCCCTTTTGCAATCTGAGCAATATTTTTTTGTAGGATTGACTGCGCCAAGTAGAATGCCACAGCGCTCGCAGTATTTAATTTCCATGCTGCATCTCCTTCAGCCTGGCTTCCCGATTGTGACGTTCAAAGCACTGGTTGATAAATTTTTCCATCCACAACACCTTGTTGGCATCGTTTCTTGACACGCCAACAGCCATTGCAAGCTTTAGCCTGCGCTTGCGGCTCGGTGCTTTGTAAAAGTACGTCACCAGCACTCACCAGCCTTTTTGATGATGAAAGCGGGCACGTCTCTGCCGGTAGCCCGGCACAGGCAGACACACTTGGCAATCCAAGTATCAAAAGAAGCAGAAGGGATGCAACACGCTCCATTTCGTATAAAGCTTTCATCATCCGGTTTACTAAGCCAAACAGAAACTGCCTTGTAGCAGTACGCTTCCGTGACTCTGCTCCATTCAATGTTGTTCCCGTCCAAGCACAACTGCTGCATAATCTGCATTGCCAGATGCTTTGCTTCGGCGAGTTCCGCTACCGTCCACTTGAGTTTGTCCTCTTCGTACATCTTTACCAGTTCGTCAATGGTATGCCGAGCTTCATCCGGGTTTTCAAGGCCAACTTTCAAATCCAAATATTGTTTCATCTGATCGCCCCTTTGATGCTGGCTTCCATTCCGGCAGCCATTTTCATTTGCTCGTGTTTTGTCTGGTCTGCATCAAACGCCTTGTCAATAGCGTCCATGACAGGCTTTAGACGCTCCAGCGTGTTGTACTTCTGCTTGAAGCTCTGTGCGTCCCGGAAAGCATCTGCCATCATCTGGCTGTGTAAGTCTGGGTGTTCCAGAACCTCTTTCATCGGCATATAAGACCGAACAGGCGGTTTATCCGGCGCAACCACCGTAACGTTGACGTAGGCTCTTACAGGCTCCTGCGTATCCTCACTAGTGATACGGATTGCACCAATCATGTGCCGTGCCTGACCCTGACGGTACTTCTCTGCGGCAACTTCGTCTCTCCACTCGAAGTCGTTATGTAGAACCGATTCCTTCGGTCTAGCATAATCAACAACCAGCTCCGGCGTCAGCTTGCCGCTGTTCTGCCGGATTTCTTCAAACGCACCAGCGGCTTCATCGGCAGTTGCCTTGTAACAGCACTGGTCGTTCTTCCACTGATAACCAGTTTTAATGTTCATTTTTGCTCCTTTCTGAATTTTTGGCTCCATGCCAGCCAGAACAAAACGCTCCTTGCGGTAACGCGCCGTGACTAACCATCCAAACCTCGCCTTACCAGCCTCAACGCACCCGTCCTTAACGCTCCCGTCCTAACCTCGACTTAACATACCAGCCTAACCATACCCATACACGCCATTACTTGCCGTCCGTGACCAACCTCGCCAGCCTTGCCGCGTCTTAACGCTCCGCACATCAACTCAACATAACGCACCAAAACTTAACGCACCTCGCCTCGCCAGCCACTCCACACGGTACCCTGCCTTGCCAATCCGTGCCACATCCCGCCTTAACAGCCTAACCTCGCCGGAACCTAACATAGACCGCCTAGCCTAACCAGCCTTAACGAACCTAACACTAGCATTCCTAAACAAGCCGAACCCCGACTGCCTTGCCAAACCTCAACGCACAGCGCCTTAACTCGCCAAAACGCTCCTAGCCTCGCCTCTCCGCAACAGCCAAAAAAGCTTTATTCGCTCAGTTCAACGTGGAATGCGCCCCAGCTACCGCCCTTTTCGATGCGCCACTCGCCAAGACCACACTGGTCACCGCCAGCGTTCAGCATATTCACGATGTCAGACAAGCTGAAGTTGCCGTTCTCGTTGAAGGAGATGGTAACATCCATGTACCAGTTGGCAAACTCAGGACGATAGCGCAGGTCTGCGGTTCCCATGCCGATACGAACAGAATCCTCACGGCCTACGAACTTCGGTTCTCCTTCCGCCTTGAAGGACTTGATTTCGATGAACTCAGAACTGTTGTCGCCGAAAATCATAAATGCGCCACGAGCGGAAACCTTATCCTTCGTCCAGCCCAGACGGAATGCAGCGGAAACGGCAGCGGCCTTAACAGCGCAAGCAGGGAAACCGAACTGCTCAGATGCTGCGTACTTGTCCAGCAGTTCTTCCGTCCAGTCAGCGTATGCAACGTCCGGTTTGCCGTTCATCCAGTAAAGGGCTTCAGCGATTTCGCCGTAAACGTTTTTAGCTTGCTTTTTGTCCTTCTTGAGCTTCGTACCCTGCTGAGATGCAAGCAGTTCCTTCTTTGCCTTCTCACTCCATGCGTGGACAATCAGCGGAGAATCACCGATAATGCGGATTTTGGCGGTTTTCTTAACAATGGGCTTGATGCAGACAACAGTAGCTTCTTTCTTAGTCATTTTAGTTCTCTCTTTCTTTTTTGCTTGTTTGCTCAAATGCGTTTGCAGTCACATCTGAGGTTCGTTTTCGGTATTCTGCTCGATTTCAAGAATCTTGCAGATGCTTTGGATAATCTTCTCCGGCTTTCGCTCGCCACGAAGAATCTTGTAGAGGTACGAATCATCAAGGAACAATCCAGTATCGCTTTGAACCGCCTGAATCAGCTCCGTTTGCTTCATACCTCGCTGCAACAGCTTTATCTTCACTTCCAGCTCAAAGCCAGAACGGAAGTTTTCTTTCAAAATTCCACCTCCATTTGCTAAAATCTATTGACAAGTACGGAAAGCTGTACTAATATAAGGGTGTAGAGAGTTTATATTGCACAGCGTTCTGTACTGCCTATGTCTGTATTATAGTACAGGCTTCTGTACAAGTCAACTCTTTTGTACAAAATTCTGTGCATTTGTATACTTGCACAAATATGGGAGCATTCTTATGTCGAACTTGTACAGCAACATCCATGCACTCTGCGAAAAAGAGGGCATCAAGGACGGAACCCTTTGCAGCAACATTGGAATTCGCCGCAGTTTTCTTTCCGAATTGAAAGCTGGAAGAACTAAAAGCCTGTCCACAGAGGTTCTTTCTAAGATTGCAGCTTATTTCAACGTATCGGTTGACTACCTTCTTACTGGCAACCAAAAAGAAAACCCGCCCCAGCAGCCGCAAAGTGAAGTCGATGCAGCAGTAGAGCGGATTAGAAAAAAACTTGAATCTATTCCGAAGGAACAGCGTGAAGCGCTGATGAACCTGATCGAGAAGATGTAACGTTCATGCCCGGTAAAATAAAAGAATCCCTTGTGCCGGGCTGGTGTAGCTCTGCGCAAGGGATTCTCTGTTATTCTAGGTCTAGTGCTTGTTCCGCTGCCGGAATCTTTTCAGGATGTTCCAGCAGCCATGCAATAAATCGGTCAATCTTTGCTCTTTCCTGTTCACTCATTGTGGCATATCCTCCTGATCAGTAAAAATGAATGTTTATTTGATACGATTATACATCTTCTAGTTGTAAAGCCAATGTATTTTTTAACAACTTTGTAAAAATCGAACGTTTTCTTCGCATCCATTACTTTGTATCAGGGAAACCAAAAATTGCAATGACAATGATTAAGAGCCACATTAAGTTTAAGTTACCCTTTGCTTTGTAGCATTTCGTTGAGCATGGAACGAAAGGGGTTATTCGGTAAATCGTCCAGCACATCTGCTTTGACGAGTGCATTTGTGCTGATGCTGTGCGAAACATTGTTTAGCTGCACAATAGCATCGTCCAAGTCCTTCACGGTTGCTCCACACCGTTCCATTGACTGAAGGAAGGTTTTTACTCCTTCAAGAACAACAGGGTTTTCGGTTTTATAGAATCCGTTCGTAAAGTCCATCTTTCCTCCAATCACAACTCTACGAGCTGTCCGTCAATGCGTTCGATGTTGTCTGCCGGGTCTCGTCCATCGTCTAAGGCGGCTACGGCGCGTTCCAGGATGCCTTTTGCTTCGAGGTAAGCACCTTTATCAGCTTCGTACCCGGAAAGGCTCAGGACAAGCTCCAGCGTCCGTCTGCGAGTGTATGGGATAATCAGAGCGTCTACGGTTCGGTTCATTAGCTTTCCTCCCACGGTTTCGGTGTTGTGGTCTTGGTCGGTTCAGACGCGGGCATTCCGTCAATCATAATCATGTTGTTACATCCTGTTTGATTGTTTTTTCGATGGTACAGTTATAACACAGGCTGCTGTTGGTTCTCCATAGCAGCTTTTTCCATTTTTTGGCTTGTCGAATCCAGCAGCTTTGTAAATTTTTGTCGATGGGGTGAGGATTATGGATGAATATTTGTTAAGAACAGCCAAAGCGTTAGAGATGGCACGAACGCGCTCCGGTCTGAGCCAGCAGAAATTGGCGGCACGAATGGGCGTAAATCGTGGTACGATTGCCAACTGGGAGCAAGGTCTGGCAGCCATCTCCCTACCGATGGCTATGCGCTGGTTCACCTGTTGTGGCGTGTCAGCGGTTCGATATATGGACGCTTGCATCCATCCCGGCCTGCTGGAGCACCTAGAGGATGACTTGACTGGCATCGAGAAGCGCCAGATATTGATGGAGGGTGTCAAGGAGTGTTCCACCTATGAGGTGGACGCTCTGTTATACATCCGGTACGGCGATCACGGTTCAGACCACATTGGCGTGTTGACGGAGATTCTGGCAAATCTCCACACACCGCTCAAGGACAGGGTCACTGTCTGCCGGATGGTGTCCGGTAGCTATGAGATAGCACAAGCCACCGGAACAGACCCGGACCCGAACGGTACCGCTCCAAAGATGGAAATTCTTTATCAGGCACAGGACGCTGGAATAGAAGCAGCCATGAAGTCCAACGATTCTTATACCGTGAATCCAAATAATATAACTGGCTGATTGTCGAATTATCGCAGTTTTTGAAGAACATTTTGTCCACGTTCATCCACTTTTTGTACACCTATTGGGCAAATCCGCCTTGTCATTTTGTCCCCTATAGGCTGTAAATTGAAAGTATTCGCACGGAATAAACAACGTAGTATCGTCAATATATAGTTCCCCGATTAAACAGGTCGTCAATCCGTCCCCCATAATACTGTCTTAAAAGTTTTTCATCCACTTTTTGTACACGTTAGGCAAACTTAACCGTTAAGCGTTTCAACCTTTCGGATGTTAAACATCTGTTTATTTAGCGATATTTGCTTTGTGTTTTCAACTTTTTAAGAGAGAAAGAAAAGATTTTGTGGAAAATTTTCTTCTTCTGCTATTAGTAGAAGTTATTTTATAATCTTGTTAATAATCTTGTTTTATATAATGTAAAGAGGTGTACAAAAAATGGATATGGGTGTACAGATTGTGGAAATAGGTGTACGAAATGTGGATAGTTAGGTGTACAAGAAGTGGAAACAGGTGTACACTTGCTATTGATTTGTACACCTGTTTGTGATATACTCTTATACGAAAGGAGGCGTGATAAGATTGTCTGATATTAAAGGCGGAAACTTGGTTGAAAAAAGTAGACAGCTTGTTTGGGCAAAGTTCACTGACTATACAGCAGGAGAGCTTCGGTTGCTTGAAGTGTATCTTAGTCGTATCAATCCGAGAGACCCTGAAACTTCAACGGTTCAATTTACGTTACAAGAGTATTGCGAGTTTTTGGGGTTGAAAATCAACTCTAGGAATTTGAAAGCACAGGTCAAGCATTTCATCGACAATTCTGTTGAAGTTCCTAGAGGTGACGGTTCAGGCTCGTTTGACTTGTATCCCTTGTTCAGTAGAGCAACAGTAAACTTTGAACCTAGTTTAATGAATATTACTGTGTCATTGTGTTGCAATCCGCTTTTGCAACCTGTTTTCTTTGACATTGCGGAGCGTGGATATGTCAAGTATCGCTTGCGCTACACAGCGAATATGAAATCGCAGTATAGCATTTTGCTGTATTCAATTCTCCGAGAGTTCATCGGACGTGGCGTGAGCCAGCCCGAAATTACGTTGGATAGATTAAGGGAACAGCTTGGCGCAAGAGAACCTAGTTATCAAGAGTTCAAGCATCTTAGGCGGCGTGTCATTGATATTGCAGTAGCTGAAATAAACGAAGTGTCAGACCTGTGCGTTGAATATGACAAGGTCATGAGAGGTCGCAATGCGGTTGCTGTGAAGTTTAATGTAGCTTTCAAGTCTAATGAGCCAGTCATAGACGTGGAAGCTAACGAGGTTGAAAGCGTAGAGCTAAAAGATGTTCCAAAGAGCCAACGACCTGCCAGAAAGCCCCGCAGCGGCGCATACGAGGATGTAGATTGGGCATCTATTGCGCCGGAAATGTCTAAAAGCCAGTGTATCTTGACTGCAAAGCTGGTGGCAAAGAGATTGCCGGAAAAGTATCCGAACATCAAGCCTAACAAGAAAAAAGAAGCTGTTGTGAACATCATTGAGAATGCATACAGGATTCTTGTCAGTGAGCGACTTGATAGAATTGAAAAAGACCCCGGCGCTTATATGTACTCAATTTTGAAAGAAGCAGACCTTGACGATTATGCTACGTTTGACGATAGCTTCTTGAAGTAGTCAGATGCAGCACATTGAGCAGATGATGCAGAAAGGAGAAAGCATGAGATTGATTGATGCAGACAAGTTAAGCGATTATCTGCAAAGCCATTACAACGAAGTGGAAGCACTTCACCGTCCGAATGACAGCGAGTATCTTTGTGGAATTGGGACTTGTCTTGATTCTATTGACGCAAACAGCTTCGAAGTGCTTGACACATATCCGGCGTGGATAAGTGTGAAAGACGAGCTTCCAGCTATTGGCGAGCCTGTTCTTGTTTTTGACGATGCGTCAGATATGATGTTTGGATTCATGTCATCCGATGGGTATTGGTTGGAAACGGGGAGCGAACTTCCTTGCAACGTGACACATTGGATGCCTTTACCAGAACCACCGAAAGAATAAAGAAAGAGTGATAAAATGGCAAAAATCATAGCGGTCGCCAACCAGAAGGGCGGAACAGGAAAGACCACCACAAGCACCTGTTTGGCTGGTGCGTTGCAGTTGCTTGGCAAGAAAGTATTGCTTGTGGACTGCGATGCCCAGTGCAACGCAACGGACACCTACGGCGCACAGACAGAGGATGTATGCACCCTGTTCGATGTAATGACCCGGCAAGGTACGGTAGAGGAAGGAATCCAGCACTGTGAAGCTGGTGACATTCTACCGTCTGATAACGCATTGAAGGACATTGACGAGCAGCTTGTCCGGGACATGGGTAAGAACTTCCGGCTGCGAGAAGCCCTTGAAAGCGTATCTGAGCGGTACGATTACATTGTGCTGGACACTCCCCCGCAGCTTGGTCTTGCGCTTGTGAACGCGCTGATCGCCGCCAACAGCATCATCGTTCCTATCACAGCAGACCGATACGCACTGGCTGGTTTAAGCCAGCTTTCGCAGACCATCGGCGATGTTCGCAGATACTTCAATCCTACATTGAAAATTGAAGGGCTGCTTTTGAACCAGTACAAGAGCCGCGAGAACCTGTCCAAAGAGGTTGTGGAGCAGCTTCCTGTGATTGCACAGAGCATGGGCACAACCCTGCTGGACGTTAAGATTAGACCGTCTATGGGCGTTCGTAAGGCACAGGCAGAGCGGCATAGTCTGTTTAGCGGTGACACGGCAAAGAGCACTAGCGCAGAGGATTTTAAGGCGTTGGCGCAGATGATTGTGGAGGGGGATAACAATGGCTAATACAGAAGTTGTCAAAAGAGCAGTTGGGCATTGGGAACTTTTAGGAAACGACGATGATTTAGGATGCTCGTACTTTTGCTCGAATTGTCAGGCTTGCTATGACGAGGAATGGTTTTATCCCCATAAAACGAAACTCGCAAAAATTAAAGATTTAGAAGAAGTCCCATTCAAATTTTGTCCAAACTGCGGAGCACGGATGGAGGAAGCAAAATGAAGTCAACCAGCAAAAAATCCTCAGGTTTGCTTGGCGGCTTTGATTTCCAGCCTGTTTTTTCGGAATCAGCATTAAGCCGAAGTGAGCCAAAGGAAGAAGAAGTGAGCCAAGCAAAGCCGAACGAAGCCGAACAAACACAGATTAAGCCCAGTAAAGCCAGAGACAGCCTAATACAGCCTAATGAAGCACAGTTAAGCAATATTAAGCCGAAGCAAGCCAAAGACAGCGAAACACAGCCAAACAATGCCGTAGTAAGCGAAAGCAAGCCAAAGAAACTGAAACAGGAGAGGGAAGTTCAACGTCTTATCGAACAAGGCGATGTGCCCGGTGCACTAGCCAAAGCTGGTCTGACAAAGAAAAAAATCCCGATGCCGGAATCACATCAGGGCGTTGCAAGTGGTGATGGAAAGCGTTCCAAACGCATTACCATCCTTATGAGCGAGGAGGAACGCAAGTACATAAACCGTGAAGCAAGGCGGCACGGAATGACGATTGGGCAGTTCGTGTATGCTCTGGCTGTCGCAGCGGCAGATGGGAAGATTGAATTGGAGGATTTCTTGGAGGATTGATCTGACGAAACAAGATCGAGTTGCAAGAATTGCAAAATACTACACAACTTTCCATTTGTTTGGCGATTGGTATTTTGTTAAGCGTTATCCTAAACACTTCCATAGTTGGAAAAGATTTGTTCCGTTGTATATACTAATGCACATCAAAGAAGAAGAATAATCTATGTGAGAGGAGAAAAATGCGCACATACAAGCCACGCAAGCACAGAAGCAAAGAGGAACAAGCCAAAATAAACGCAGAGGTAGCAAAACGTAAAGCAAAACTGGCTGAAAAGTACAACACTGACACTCAATATTACAAGGGCATTCCTGTTGAACTGATTGTAAGAGAGGACTACGGTTGCTACAAAGCAAAGCGTTTCAAAATCAATGGGAGCAATCAAAACGTGTGGATTCCGAACTGCTATCTTGAAGATGACGGAACAATCAAGGCGAACATGAACATTGATTTTGTATTCCGTAAGTCTGTGAACCAGTTAAACAAAGCGGGAATCACGCAAGCGATTATTGGCATCAAACGTAAAATGCCGGAAGCAGATGTGCCAAATCTCAAAAGCACAATGAAAAAAATCGGAGATAAAGGAGGAATTACATGGGCGTAACCATCAAATGCAAAAAGACTGGGCGTGAAATGGATGTGGGCTATTTCGGCTTTTTCAAGTTGAGAGCAAAAGTTGCAGAACTTGTTGATTCAGAAGTCGGAGAGCACTATAAAAAACTTGATGACATTTTTGATATGCCATCTCCAGAAAAAGAACACGTTCTTGAATCGTACGATGACGAAACGGAACGGTTGATTGAAAGCAAAATGCTTCCGATTAAAATTGCAGATTTCCTTTATCAATCGGACAGTGACGGAAAAATCCGATACGGTGCTTGCAAGGAAATTTTGAAAGTTATAGGTGATTATGACGATAGCATTATTTACGGATATGCTGGCAGAGAAAATCCCGCAAAGTTCAAAGACTTTAAAAAAATCCTTCAAGATTGCGTAAACAATAAGTGCTTTATGATTTGGAGATAACAATAACCCCCTGTGTAGTCACAACGACCGCACAGGGGTTTGGTTTTACTTATCAGCAATGCAATCCCAGTAGAGATATGCCTTGCCATCTGCGGCATCCGCGTCCTCAAGGAACGCCTTTGCCATGTCAGCGTAGAAGCCCGGAGTGTCAACGGACTGACGCTTAGCGACCTGACAATAATCCGAGTACATCATGTTCATAACTGCCCAGAAATCATTCGGGTCACAGTTGATGTTGCGCTGTTTGGCAACGTCCTGCGTCTGTTCCAGCGTCCAGTGACAGCCCTTTGTTCCGTCAGCGTTTACCATGCTGTCGCACCATTCCTCCGCTTCATCGTGGGTAAGGTGCTGGCGGGGCATCTTGATGGAACGGCTGCCCGCACCGCCACGTTCGTACTGTCCAGACCGCTTGTCCCAGTCTCCGTTCTGCGAGAAGCCGATTTGCGGCATTCTGCGCCCATTCTCTACGTCAGGGTAGCGGGGGATAGGGTAAGGGTCGATGTAGCGGTTTTCTTCCTGCGGATAGTAGGGATAGCGGTCGTTGCCACCTTCCAGCTTACGCAGACGGCGCTCCATCTCACGCTCCCTGCGGTCACGCTCTTCTTCAAGGCGGTCACGCTCCGGTTCACGGTTTTTGTCGTGGTCACGGAGCATCATCATGCGGCGAAAATTAGTCTTGCCCATAATCTATACCTCCTCAAGAAATGGACGCGGGCGCACCAGCGTGGGAACGGCAGAAGCAGCCAAGATACTTAAACGTGCCGGTGCCAGTTGCAGACGTTGCAACACGGGTAGCGTAGCGGGTGCGAGTGTGGATGCTCTCGGCGGTTGCCTGAGCGCAGTTGCAGTCGGTCAGAGGGTATGCGGTCGTTCCCGCACCAATGGTGATAACCACAGGGGCGTTGATGGTGGTCGTGTCCGGGATGCTCTGGGCAACCACGATGCAATACTTCTCTCCGTTCTGGTATGCGCCAGCAGGGATATTGATGGTTAACGTATCGTTGGCAAACGTAACGGACTGGCTCAAGACCAGATGGGGGCAGAGTTTGCAGCTTGTTTTGCAAGCCATAGTGTTTTCCTCCTAAAAAATCAGGGGCAGAGGTGTTTTACCCCTGCCCCGATGGTTCACCCGGTGTTATCGGGGAGTGTGTAGGTTAGCAGCAGCCGCAGCAGTTCGCGCCCACGTTGGGGTTCGCCACCTGATAAGCGGGAATCGGACGAGGATTGACCCGGTTCAGGATGGTATCAGTCTGCTGGGACATCACGGTGGTCAGAAGCGCATTCTGACGATCCTGAGAAGCGGCGAACTTCAGGCTCTGGTTCTCAGCGGTCAGAGTGGCAATCTTATCCTGCGTGAAGTAGTCCATCATGCTGCGGAAGTTTGCGTTGCAGTTGTCCACGATGGCGCGGGCGTTGTCTGCGATAGCCTGACGGGTAGCGCAGTCCTCCGTTGCAATGGTGTACTTCAGATCGCCGATGAGCTGCTTGTTCTCGCAGCAGCAAGATGCCAGCTGCGTGGCAAGTGCGGTCTGACCAGCCTGCCGTGCGTTGCCCTCCTGCATGATGGCAAGGTTGATGGCGTTGTCGCCGTTGGATACGCTGCGTTCCAGACCGTTCACGAGCTGTGCGTTCTGGTAGCCGAGCTGACAGATGGCGCTGTTCACGCCCGCAAAGCCGTTTGCGATGTTGGCGTTGACGCCGTTCATCTGTGCGAGCTGGTCATAGCCCAGAGAGCAGATGCCGCTCTGGATGCCAGCCAGAGAGCGAGAGGTGTCCTGCTGGTAGAAGCCCTCAGACAGTGCCGCGCGAGTGTCTGCACCGCCCTGCCCGGTTGCGCCAGTGCCGACCAGATAGGGGATGTAGGCGTTCATGCCGTTGTCACCGCCGTTCCGACCGTAGCCGTTTGTGCCCCAGCCGAAGATGATAGCGAGGATAATAACCGCCCACAGACCTTCGTTGCCGAAGAATCCGCCGTTGTTATTGCCGCCGTCCTGCCCAGCCAGATAGCCAGTTGCAAAATCGTCCATAACAAAACTCCTTTCAGTTTTGCGTTATGCTATCCCACCGCCGTATGCGATGGGCAAAGCCGAATAAAAGCGGTTTTTGTCAAGTCCGCAAAACTGAGAAGCGTTTCGCTTAGAGGGATGCTTATTTTGGGATTGTTAAGTCAGCTCGAAGGGTTGTCCTTTCTATCTTTTGGGTCGTCCCACTTTTTGCTGGAAGCCCCAAAAATAAAGCCGAGCATTAAAGGAACCCATAGTTTGTCATTGCTACTCAGACTGTTGATGTCAAAATCTTTTTCGGGATGGCTGTTTTCAAAATCGTCCATTGTAAAACCTCCTCACTTCGGCAGCGTCAGATTCAGAACGCTTGCAAGCTGGTTCAGGTCGATGCCCCGCTCTTTGGCGAGGTTTTGCGCCATCGTCCTGAGCTGTGCTTCGTTTTTGCCCTGAATCAGGTTCAGCCCCTGCATGATGGGTGCGCTCTGACCGCCCAACTGCTGGATAAGCCCCATGGGGTTCTGCCCGGCACGAGCAAGGTTTGCAAGCTGCATGATGGGGCTGCGCGTAATCACATCAAACGGAGAGGACATTTTTATTCTCCTTTCTTCGTAGCGGCAGCGGGCTTTGAAAAGCTCTTCTGCCACTTTTCCAGTTCATCCAGCCGATGCACAAGGGCGTTGTACTCTTCAACGGGCACATACTGCTGTGTCGGTGCAGCGGTCTGCTGTGCCTGTTGTGCTTGCATCTGCCGCCATGCTTCCGGGCTGTAAAACTCTAACACGTCAGATTCACAAGTGTTTGGATTCAGACGTTTGCAGTAGATGACACCACTGCGTAAATCCGGGCAATACGTCCATCTTCCGTACAGGTCGGACGGTATTGCCAAAAATTCTTCCCTGCTGGACACTGGTCTGCCAAGCAGCCAACCGCCATCCTGTGCCGACTGTTGAACAGGCTGCTGCCCATTCATCGGCTGCGGACGCTGCGGTTGTGACTGCTGCATCTGCGTATTTGGCAGGGGAGTGGTAAGCCCAACTGTTCCCATGCCGCCGTAAGGATTGACAGGCTGCTGCGGAACGTAGGGCGCTCCGGGTGTCGGATAATAGCTCATAATACATCCCTCCTTGTGCTCTCAGTGTACCGCATCGGCAAAAAGCGAGAGACAACGAAGGTACAACGAAGGACAAAAAATCTTGTTTTAATTTTGCTTAAAGCTTGATTAGAGCTTGATTAGAGCTTGATTACTGTGAGCAAAAAAAGAAAAGCGCCCACACGGAAAAATCCGCATGAGCGCTTAACTGTTAAGGGCACACACTTTGGAATGCAATGCCAAGATACCACATCATCCAATATATGGCAATTCTTTCGACAAAACTAGTGCGAATAAAACAAAATCTCCCGCTTTGCCTACAACGTACCCCGCGTGGAACGCAGGGCTTCGGCAAAGCAGGGGAGTTTTTTTGTAAAATCAAAAGCGGAACCGCCCACAGGCAATGCCGCTCTCTACAAAGGCCGTAGCCTTTCAAGTCTAAAGGCGTCTCCCGCATGGTACGCACTGCGAGTAGGCGGGCGGGAGACTGTATCATCTTAAAAGACCCGCCATGATACGCATCGTTGAGAGGCTTAGCGGGTTCAGACATCCACCCTAATGCGCTTCTACGAGAGGCCGGGTGGATTTGTTGATGTTATTATACCACAATCAATCCGTCACGACAAGAACCAGCGCAGGGCCGTTGACGTTGACCGCTGCGTCCTGATAGGGCTCAACAACGGTCGTTTCCACGCCCTCGCGTTTGCGAAGCTCTGTAATAAGATTTGCGGTCGGAACATTTTCGATGTTCACGGTGATCTCCTTTCGTCTAGCTTTTTATCAATAACTTTCAGCCGATAGCCTATCGCCGTCCGGCTGTAATGTGTCTGTGCTGCAATGTCTGGCAGCGGGAGCCGCTCAACGTACCGCAGTAAGGCTATCTTACGGTCTACCCTCCCAAGCGGTGCGCTTTTAATAGCGACGGTCATCCGCTGTCGGTCAAGTCCTTGCAGCGCAGCGGGCAGCACTACGCGAGCCGCCGCCACAGGCAGCACCGAGCCAGAAAGGCTGCGGCAGCTGTCCAGCGTTGCGCACCACATTGCCAAGCACGGCAAACTGGTGACAAAACGTCACCAGTTTGTTGACATTGCCGAGATGGTATGCTTTCGTGAGGTCAAGAAAACATCCGTGTGCGTATGTAGTGCTTGCCATGATATCCTCCTTACTTCCCGATCGCAGGCTTTTTTTCTTCCAGTGCCTTCTTCATCATGCTGACAGCCTTTTCAATTACGCTATCCAGCACTTCATCGGTGATGAAAGGCTTCAGCCAGTCCGGCAGTGCGCCGCGCAGCGCGGCAAAGACCTGTGCCTTTTTCTTTGCGCCCTGACCGCTGCCCATGATGCTATCCTCGGCAATGGTCACGAGCTCCAGCGCCCAGTCCTTGACGTACTGCTTGTAGCCCAGCCGGATGGCACCAACGGCCAGCGCGGCAAAGCCGATGAACATCAGTACCAGCGCGATGGGTGCGGGGATAAAGTTAAACATTGCTTCCATGTTTTGTTACTCCTTCCATAAGGTAATTATCGATTTTTTCCTTGCTGGCCTGCATAGCGGGCACGTTGTTTCCGGTCAGCTGTGCTTCCAACAGGGCACGAACGGCTTCAAGCGTCAGGCGGTTTACTTCGTCGATTTCCCCGAAGCGGGACAAATCGCGCCCAAGCGCCAAAGAATGTTGCGCATAGCCCGTTTCTAGCGTTTGCAAGCGCTTGTCCATCTCGTCAAGCCGCTTGTTCTGCGCATCGTCGGGGGCCTGTGCATTTTTGACGTACTTGTGGATGATGTCCAGCACCTTGTCGATGGTGATGACTGCAGCGCACAGGCTTCCCAAGATGCCAAGCACCCACAGTAAAGCTTCTTTTTCGGTCATTTGCCCTCCCGGAGACGGGTCAGGCCCTTCTTGCGGATGATTTTCGGGTAGTTGAGGGTGGTCACGTTGAGGTCTACGTTGTCGGAGATTCCCGGCACAGAGCCCTTGCTGGTGTGCTGGTGGGCGTTGTAGTTAAATGTCACGCTGGGCGTTTTGCCTGTGTAGTCGGCAAGCCAGACGTCCCACCGGGAGGACAGCCTGGCCATATCCAGTTCGTATTTGTAACCGGTGTAGGTGTACAGCTGGGCGTAAAAGCCCATTTTTTCAACCTGTTCCAGCGCGTAGGCGGTGAGGTTTGTGAGGTCAATGGTGCTCATGGGCTTGAGCTCGTTGTCCTCCACGTCCACCGCTACTGGAAGGGTCAGTTCCTTGCCGTGCACCGCCTGCCGCAGCAAAGAAAGCTCTGCATCTGCCATCGCCTCGCTGGTGGCGTAGGTGTAGTAGTAGACACCCACGTCCAGACCCGCAGCCCGGGCGCTGCGGTAATTAGTCTCAAAGGTGGGGTCGATGTACAGACCGTCCGCCCGCTTGGAGAGCTTGTGGTTGGTGCTCACGGTCTTGAGCATCGCTCCCTTATAGCCCGCCGCTGCCACCTGCGCCCAGTCGATTGCACCCTGATAGCGGCTCACATCGATGTACCGGTATGGCGGGGCTCCCTCCCCTCCGGGGACGGCCCCCTCAACGGGAGGCTTTCTTGGCGGTTCCGGCGCAGGACTTTCGCTGTCCCTGCCGAAAAGCACCTTCACCAGCCACGCCAGAAATTTCAAAAGTTTTTCCATCGCTTACTTCTCCTGTACGATCTCCTCAAAACCGCTCTTGATAAGAATTGCCTTGACCTTCTCCTTCAGCAGGCGGGGGCAGCGCTCATACAGCGCCTTTGCCTCTTCCATAGTCTCAGCAGACATAATTTCCTGTGCCCACAACATTGCCATCATACGTACCATCCTTTCGATTTTTTGTGTGATTTTATGCATACACAATCTCGCTCATTTCAAGCAAGCATTGCTTGAGCATCTCGTTTTCTTTTTGCAGCGCCGCCACCGTTTCCGGCAGCTTCTCCCGGGCTTCGGCCTTTTTGCGGGCTTCTTCCTGCGCCGCCAGCTCTTCGGCGGTGTAGCGGACGTACTTCTGGATGGGCACCTGTTCCACCCATTCCTCCTGCGCCTTTACGCCGGGGCGGTCAACGATCTTCTGCACGTCCTTGCCACCGTTCGGATACTCGGTCAAGGTTTCCCAGTGCCACTGCTCCTCCACGCCCTCCACAGCTGGGTGGGTGACTTCTTCAGCGGCAGCTGTCAGATAGCCCAGTGTCAGGTCCGGGTTTTCCACGACTGCGCCGGTCTCGTCAATGATCTTCATCGTTCAAAACCTCCTTTCTCATGCCACGCGCCGCCAGATGTGCACAAAGTAGGCGGCGGGTTGCACGGTACTGCTTGCGCCGTAGATTGCATTGGACTTGGACGCATCCAGACTGAACTTATACACATTAGCATCGCCGTTGTTTGCGCCCGTCGATATAATCTTGTTGCCGGCGGTGAATGCGCCGGATACCTCATCATACATATAGTGTACATTCGCAACAAAAGAGCCTGTGATGTTCGGCAGACCGGCCTGAACAGTAGTGCCCGCCACGTGGCCGCTGCCAGCACCCATCAGCACCCGGTTCTGCGCAATCTCCTGCCATGTACCGCCGAACAGTGCGGCGGGACTGGTTCTACTGACTGTTTGAAAAATACTGCCCACGGGGTAAGGGTCCGGGGCAGTACCGCCTGCCAGATGCAGTGTGCCGTCTGCATCTGCCGTGAAGTCGTTACTCAGCTTGACACCGCCCAGTGTGGTTGCGGTGGCAATAGGGAGAGTGTATTCCTGAGCATCGGCGCTCAGCATTCCATCTTCGGTCACAGAAAGCCCATTGCCCACCTTGATCCCGCCAAGTGTTGTGGATGTAGCCGGTCGAATATTCAGATTCTTTAGCGCTTCACCCACGGCCTTTGCGTCAGCTGGGGCATTTTCTACCGTTAGCGTCTTATCGGTGCTTACGGTGGCGGCGGCACGATCGGCGGCATCTTCTGCTTTTTTTTGTGCAGCCTCCGCCCCGGTCTGGTGTTCCTGCGCAGCATTTGCAAACACTTCCGCATTTTTTTCGCTTTCCGCCGCATTTGATGCGCTCGTGGCTGCTTTATCTAAGTATTCTTTCAAATCGGCCTTAACAGCGTTCGCAGAATTTGTAGCTGCTTGTTCTGCTTTATCCCTTTCGGATGCAGCAGCCCGCGCTGCTAAAACGGCTTCTTCTTTTGCGTTAATTGCTCCTGCAACAGTACTCAGCTCGTTTAAGGTAGCTGCATTGATTGGTGTTCCTTCTTTTGTTGGCTCGTCATTTCGGATAAGAGTGACAATTTCGGATGTTCCATCCGATTTTACCATTGTCCACCGACCCGGATATTTCGCCACACGGTCTTCAAAAACCATATTGTCCATCTCCTGTCATGTATTCACCGGAAAACGTAACGTATGTTTTAGCAAGCGTTTCAATGTCGAACAAAATTTGCTCGATTTGATTCATCGTTGAAAAATCAAGTTTATTCATGCTTTCTGGCGTATCTGCAATAGCAGATGAGCCAGAGCATTTAGCGCGAATGGAGTTGATGTTAGAAAGCCAACGTGTTGCATCGGAGACTTTCATATATCCATCGACTGTCCAATCTGTGCGAACAGAAACGGATGCACCGACGATGGAGCCAAGCTCTTGAATGCCAGATTCTATGCGGTTAAAATCCGTATAGCTTAAAGCGCCCTTCATTCCGGCAAACCATTCCGATTGTTCGGCTTTTGTCCACGTGCCTGTTCTTGCCTTTGCGGTAATTTTTTTCACACGGTCAACATCTGATTGCGTTCGATCTGTAATCCAACGAGCCATAAATTATTCTTCCTCAACTCTGTTTTGATACCCGATAGGCAAATTGCTCGGAACGGTAAACATGTAATGATAGCACTTATGGCCTTCGTTGCCAGAACCGATACAGTCATAAAAAAACAATTCTTCTTCGCCATTAGAATTACCAAGATGTGCTTTGTCCCAATACATTGAAACAACAATAGAACGATAATAGATACTTCCAACAGAAGGGCCCATGCCAAAATATTCAAGATGAGTAACGGGAGTTCTCGTCCACTGCTGATACGGGACGTAGCTGCTTCCTTCAGTAAAAAAAGGATTTCTCAGAAGTTTTTTTGCTGTAGGAAGCGGTTTTCCTTCTGCGTTGCAGCCATAACCCCAAATTTCGTTAATAGAACTACTGTTATCAGGAAATCCGTAGTATATTTCTTTTGCGGAAGGTAAAAATATACTGCGAGATAGAGTAGACACAGCAGAAGGCACATACTCGTTAGAATTATTTTTTTTGAACGCGGGGGTATAATAAAAAGTAGTTTTGCCGATTTTTTTCTGCATAAAATCAGAAAAAGATTTTTTTACGTTTCCGTTTAATAAAGCATCAATACTGCTGGTCGAATACTCTGCGGGAGTTGTCATTTTGCTATCCCACGCAATGTTTTCTGTTTTCGCGTCTTTTAGAGCGAGAAGCGTTCTCCCTTTGCCATTTAATTCTGGCTCGTAATTATGTTTTGAGACAAGAAAAGCAGTATAAACGCCAGCGACGGAGATATAAACGGTATCGCCTTCTTTGAGGTTGGAAATCTCGTCCGCAATCGTAGTAGCCTTGCAAGAAGCGGAAAGGCTTGCAACTGTAGCTGTGATCGTTGCATTTCCGCTGTGTAAATACGTGACGTTGCAGACAGATACGCCGCGTTCGTTCTTGATGACATTCAGTTCAACGATGCCAGCGGGAGATGCATTCCAAACAATAACAGGGGAATCGGCAGATGCAGGGGTAAGCGTTGCAGTGAGCGTGATCGTGTCGGAAGGATGCAAGTAAATTTCAGAAGCGTCGATTTGTAACGAATCAACATCTTCAATCATATACCCGGTAACGGAGCCCTTGAAGCTGCCATTAAACGTGTAAGAAACGTCCGTAATCAACAAGTTAGAAGAATATCCAAACTGATGATTGAGCTTGACAAAATCAAGAGCATCGTTGTGCGGGCTTGCACGATAAGACAGGGTAGCTTTTCGACGGTTAGAAAGCACTTTATAGCTTTCAGTTAGAACATTCTTTGGCTGGGAGATGATGGAAGAAGAGATAAGCGCATTATTTACACTTTGCGTAACGCCATCGCCAGTAGCGCCATTCGGATACAATGACGAAACTCCATTTAGAAAGTAAGAGATGTTTTTTAACTTATTAGAAAAAGTGATTTCCGGATACTGATAATCATTGATTTCAGTGATTTCATAAATGTCGGACTTGTTTTCAGGAAGGTACGGAACCCGGTCAATCCGAATCTCACCGTTTCTTGTCTGATACAAAGCCATACCGGCTGCGTTAGCAGAAAGCTGTAGCACATCAGCGTTTTTATACGAAGAATTTTCGTTGCTAAAATCAGCTGTATAATCCTTCAAAGACTCATTGATGTAATAGCTGATACCGAAAACATCAAGAAGTTCCAAAGCATCATAGCATATTTCGTATAAAGTGCCGCTTTTTCTTCCGGTGTATGGTGAATCGATTAAAAACGCCAAAGCATCTCGAGCTTCAAAGGAAGCGGTAATGCCATTAGAAGGAATGCTCCAACTAGAAAGGTAAAACTTACCTCCGTTAATCCATTCAGTCTGTCCGTCCAAGTCCATGCCATACTTTACAAAAACAGCTTGGCGTTCATACAAATACTTGTAGAGACCGTCTGGGTTGATAGGATTCCATTTTTGGTCGCTGTTATCAACGGAAAAAGAAATTGAATCCTTGGAAAGCTGACCGGAAATTGGGTCTCGCTTTGATTTATGGGAATACGACAGAAGGTCTGTTTTGCTAAATTTCACACGTTGTCCAAATTCCACTTGCGAGATACGAGCTCTTCGGTTTGGAATACACCATTCAAGAATTTCAATAATAACCGAATCATAATTGGAAATCTCAAATTCAATTGAAGTTTCGGCGGAATCGTTGTTGTCAATTTGCTTTTCCAAAAGAAGAGCGGTTCCTTTGTAAGCGGAAACTTTAAATGATTTTGCCCATTCATTTAAAATTTCAGACCAAACGATTGTCAGGCCCGGTATTTTTTCTTCGTGGCTTTTACTAAAAGAAAATGTGATGGTTGGATGATTGGAGCTTGATACGCATTCACCACTTACATAGCCGCATTCTTGATACGGTTCAGAATTCGGGACGATACCAAGGCTTCCATCTAAAACCCAAAAATTAGTTTCAGCAGTCGCATAATTTCCTGGAGCGGAAATGTCCAGATCAGTGATGGATGCCGCGTTACTAAACACGGTTTGCGAACCTGAACTTGCAATAGCGTCCGTTTGCGCCGCATCATCAGCTGCATGATAAGTAATCTGAATAAAAGTTTCGGGTACAAGCGTATTATTATATTGTGAAAGCCACTTATCGGACGGCTTTACAGACATATAAAATCACCACCTTTAGACCTCAACCAGGCTCAAAGAGCAATCCGTCCAGCCCATCACGTTTCCAGTGTTTGGGCCCCTTCGCCACATTCCGGCCGTTCGGTCGGAAACATACATCTGACGTGTGGAATAAGAAGCTGTTGCTTGATTGTAAAATCGTACCGTGCAATAAAAGTTTGTAGTGAATGGGCCGATAACGGAAGCCCATTGTTTTGCGGTAAGGTATTTCCACTTAAGAGCCACTTTTGCAACATCGTGTCGAACCACAGAACCAACAACCTTGCCTTGCACGTTGCGGCCAGAATCAACGATGGTTGAAGTTGTTGCGCTATAAGAGGAAGGCTCCGGCAAATCTATGCCGTTCACCGATACAAGAGCTTGCATAATTCACCGTCCCTTCCTTAATAGCTATATACTTCCGTACCCATGATTTGCACGCCGCGGTCAGCCTGCTGTTTTTCGACCGAAGCAGTAATCTGCTTGCCGTCAATGAACAGCCTGACTTCCTTACCACCGGTGATTTCGTCACCATAGCGTTGGAAAATATCAAGAAACGCATTATAGCAGCCGTTGTAAACCGCGCCTTGCAGGTCGGAAGAGCTTGTTGAACCAGATGATGTATTGCCGTAGTACCCATTTGCAGAAGTGGTGGAACCTGTAGAAGCATCGTATTCAGGGGTCCCGACGTAAGAAGAATTGTCAGTTGAATATTTTCCACCAAGATTGTTCACAATGCCAACAATCGCAGCGCCTAAGGCAATTGCAGCTGCACCCACAATAAGTGCTACAGGAATGCCGAAAACTGTAGACGAAAGCGCGCCAGCAATAGAAGTAAGAAGGCCAACAAACGCAGAGCCAACAGTTCCAATCAAGCTACCCATTGCGGCAAAAATTTCAGGGAAAGAGCTTACAAGGCCACCGAAAAGGCCTTGACTGATTGCAGTGCCAGTGGTAGCTAAAGGCACCTTCAATGCGCTAATTGATGTAGAAATCGTAGTTCCAAGATTGGAAACACTCTTTACGATTTTTCCAAAATTGCTTGTTATGCCGCTCCAGATAACCTTGCCAACTTTTAACGCTTCGTTAAACAAGGTTTTGGATGCATCTTTCAAAATTCCAGCAATGTTGGAAATAAAGCTTTGCGCATATGCTTTTACCTGATTTCGGTTCCCCTCTCCCATCGCTTGCCAGATAATAGCAGCAGCAGTCGTACCAATTGTTTTTAGGTCGCCGTTCTGCACAGCATTCCAAAGATTTTGTACCGTGCCGAAGAAGTCATTCTGCAAGCCGGAGTCAAGCTCCTGCCACTTGCTGTCCAGACCGTTGAAGAAGCCATTAACAAAATTCGTTGCGGTGGTCGTGCCATAGTCAATCATTTCGTTGCCCTTCTGCTGAACAACGTTTGCCAGATTGGTCATGGCTTGTTCAACGTAAGGAAGCGCTGCAGTGATACCGTTTGCAAGGCCTTGGTCGATATAGATACCAAACTGTTCAAAAACTTTGGAAGGGGAGTGGATGCCGAGAGCGTCCTTGAAGCCATTGACAAAACCATCAGTGAAACTCTTGATGCCGTTTGTAACAGTACTCCATGCGTCTTTTAGACCGTTAATTAGGCCGTCCCAGATGAATTTGCCAAGTTTTCTTAATTCGTCAGGAAGCTTTTTAAACTCCCCGACGATAGACGAAACGATTTTTGGGATTTCAATAACAACGAAAGCCACCATACGCTCCCGCCATTTAGAAATAACGTCAAGAGCTTTGAGAATTGCAGTCCAAATATTTCCCGGCAGTTCTTCAAAAAACTTAACAACAGACGAAACAATTTTTGGAACTTCGGTTGTTACAGTAACGACCATGCTTCCGACCCACTCCCCGATTTTGCCGACGGCAAAGCCAAGGGCATAGCCGATTTTTTCAGGAAGAGAGCTGAACCACTCGCCAATGCTATTTATGATATCTCCAACCTTCCCGGGAAGAGAAGTCATAAAATCAATAGCTATATTCCACTTGGTAACGATAATTTGCTTGATGGCTTCAATGCGCTGCTCAAAAACATTTTCGACATAATGCATCTTTGTGTCAGCTTCTGCAGCGGCATCTGTTTTTTCGCCGCTCTCTTTAGCGCCCCATTTGATACCAGCCCAGTGAAGAACAAGGCCAATACCGACACCAGCGGCGGCAACGGCTCCAGCAACAGGAAAGCTTGCGCCGACAAGCAATGCAACGCCAGCACCAGCAACGCCGCCAAAAATTCCCATCAAAGCAGCAATGATGGTATTAAGAACCGGAAATTCTTTCAGCTTTTCGCCAAGAGAGAATGTGATCCCCGCAAAGGTAATAAGACCTGCAAGACCGATAGAAAGCGTTGCGGCTGTACCAGCAGCTACCCCAAGATTGGTAAGTAGTGTGATACCAGTAATAGAGCCGAATGCCGTTGTTAAAGCAGCCTGAATCCATGTGCTTGCATCGCCAAGATTGGCTTCGCCGGTACCAAGCGCATAAGTAAGGCCTGCAAGGCTTGCCACAAAAGCGATACCCATGCCAAGAGTAATGCCATCCGCGCCCATTGTGCGCCAAAGAACAAAAGAGCCAAATGCGGCGGATACCACTTCGCCTAAAAGCTCAAGAGGGTTTCCACTAGATGCGTATCCTTTTGCAAAACTGAATACTAACGATGCTTCGATAACAACTGTTGCAATTGAAAGAGCCAGCTTTTGCAATTCTGTCATCTTGGAAATTGCTGTCGCAATGTCCGTCAGAAAATCAACGATTTTCCACAACGCAAGTGCGGCGGCGATAGCACCAATAATTGGGAGCATATCTTTGATTTTCTGCTTGATAGCATCAATCTGCTTTGCAAACTCTTCGTTGTACTGCTTGAACATATCGTAGCCGGACAGGTCTACATCACCTAAGATGTTGCCAGCGGATGCGCCGCTGCCAGAACCGGAACTTCCCTGTGTGGGGTCGATGATGTTCAGTTCATCAAAGCCCATCGTGTAGTCTTTGAGGGCTTTGGCGGCTTTCTTTGTCGAATCTGCCGTGTCATCCATTGCGTCACCGATGCCGCCAACGCTGTCAGCGCTCTTGGTGAAATCAGTGAACACGACCTTCACACCCATCAGCTTTGCCACCCACTGAACGAACTCTCGAATAAGCTGAACAGCGGCAATCAGCGGGGGGAGAATGGATTTCATAGCAGGGTAGAGCAGAGAGCCAACAGACTTCGCCAGCATATCCAACTGCGCTTTCAGAATTTTAATCTGATTTGCAGGGCTTTGGATGGTCTGTGCAAGGTTGCCCTGCACGTTAGCGGTCTGCTTCATAATGGCAATGTAACGCAGAACTGCTTTATCCGCCTGAGACAAACTGGAAACCTGTTTGTTAAAGCCCAAAGCAAGAAGTTCCTGTTGTAACCGTGCCTGAGACAGGTCAACGCCTAAACGGCGAATAGGCTCAATCTCACCAGAGATTGCGGAGGACATTGCGGTAAAGGTTTCTGCAACGTCTTTGTTCCAATAGGAACCTTCGTCATAGGCAAGCTGAGTTAGGTTCTTAGACAAAATGTATGCTTTGTCGCTGGTCAGACCGAACGAAGTACCCAAGCTCTGAATGGTAGCCATGTAGGTCATTGCTTTGGTCGGATCAACGCCAAGCAACCCCTGCATCTTACTAATGAGCGTATCGGCTTCACCGCTCAAATTGCCCATAGCATTATGGAATAGGTCTGTTGCTTCGTAAAAGTCATTGAACTTTGCAACAGCGTTGCCAAGATACTCAGCGATAGCTTTCAGCGAAACCAGCTTTGCCATGTTCCGCATAAAGCCGTTCATCTGATTGGACAGGCTGAGATAGCTCTTGCGCTGCTTTTCGTTGGCTGCGGTCACGCGGTTCGCCTGTGTGACCACCTTGCTCAACTGCGGCGGAAGCTTTGCAAAAGCGTTGCCTACCTTGTCGAGCTGAGATGCAAGGGGAGTAAGGGCAGTAGAAATCTTCTGACAAGAGCTCGCAAAAGAATCAAGGTCTGTCGCTTTCAACTTGTCGGTCAGGTCAGGAACCTTTCCGATTGCATTGAAAGCGCTGCCAAGAGCTTTAAGGTTTGATGCGTCCAGAATGGACAATGGAGCCAAAGAGTTAGTGAGCTGAGTAATGCTTCCAGACATGGAGTAAAAATCCACGCCATTCAAGCCAGACACAGCCGCAGGAATCTTCTTGATTGCATTCACGACCGTGTTGATACTTTTTGCGCTTGCAGTCGTATTGACGTTGGAAAGCCCGTTCAGAAAGCTTGTAATTTTGTCCAGCCCGGACATTCCAGCGGATGCCTGTTTCAGCGTTGCAATGGAACCAGCCAGCTTGTCAAGGCTGTTCACGACCTTCGTGACGTTGCCTTTTGTCCGCAAATTAGAAATGGCGGTAGCGAGCTTGTCGATATTAAGCTCTGCGCCCTGCGATTCCGCAGAAATCTCTACGGATAAGCTCGTAATATCAACATCAGCCATCACTACCACCATCACTTTCCATCATAGAGAACATCGTTCTCTTGATTCGCTCCTGCGCCTCAACTGCGCGTTGGTATTCATACTCGTCTTTCTCCTTTTGGGTAAGGGGAATCGGTCTATCCATGTACTTGATGGGACTAGACCCTTTCTTTCGGAACATATTGCCAACCGTAGAGGAAAGCGCAGATGCCATGTAAAAGCCATTTCTCCACGCTTCTGTGTTGGCTCTGCGTTCCCGTAGCTCCTCTGCGTCACGGTAAACCTTTGCCAGCCAGACATCGCCGTACCAGAACTGGTCGTAGGTCATGCCGATGGAGATGTAATAGGCTTCTACATCGTGGAACAGCTTGGAGAAGGAGAATGGCTCTCCCTCTCCGTCTGTTTCTTGAGATTGTGCGGTTACACAATCTCCCACGTTGCGTTTTTTGCGGTCTTGTCCTCAGTGTCAGTTGCCAGCAGGGACTTGGAAGCGTCCATAAACATTTCAAGCAGAACGCCCATCAGGTCTTCCTTATCCTCGATGTGCTGGAACATCTCGTCCACGACCTTGCGCTTGATGCCTTTGTTCCGTGCAATGAAAGCGCCGTAGAACAGGGCACGGGAGTTAGACAGCAGATTGGTCATCTGGGTGTACTGGCCAATCTGAAAACCTGCACGTTCGGTGGCTTCCACGCTGTCACGGGTGAAGGTCAGCTCATAAATGTTCTTACCATCGGGGGAATGAAAGTTGATAACCTTAGCAGCCATAATAAATGCTCTCCTTTATAAATAGAGGCAGAACCAAATCCGTTGTTCAGTTCTGCCCGGTTTGATTGATTCGATTTTTGCGGTTTAGCCGCCATTGACAGTCAAGGTCTCGCTGAACTCGGGCTTCTTGGTGAAGATGCAGTTGATGGTCATTTCCACAACCTCGTCTACGCCAAAGCCGGACAAGCCAACCTGATGCATACCCTGCCAAGTGAAGCCGGAGCCGTCCTGCATCTTCAGGGCGTAGTACTTCACGGCGTTGCTCTCAGAAGTCTCATCGTAGCCAGCTTCCTTGACCTTCTTGTAGTCAGTCTTGTTGTAGTTGGCGGTGAAAGACTTGGTATCAGACTGGATAATGCCAAAGATGTTGACCTGCATGGGGTCAGACAGGGTGGTGGCATCCAGAAGGTTTGGCTCGGAGATCAGGTCGGGTACATCCTTGATGTCGCACAGCTTCGTCAGAGCGGTTGCGCTGTCGCCACAATACAGGGTGGTATTCAGACCGGAGATAGCAGTACTCATAGAATGTTTACCTCCTTAGTTTCGGTAAATCATTCCGTCCTCCCCGATTGTTGCCCCGTAGCTGCACTCAATCCGGTAGACGGAATTGTTATACAGCCCATTCAATGGGGCAAACGACTTGCGATGAAAGTTAAGTGATTCAAGAACAGAATCCACGATTCCTGTGATAGAACGTGCTTCTGCAATTCGCCCTGTCTCCTTGTTGGAGTAGACACGCACTCGCAGGGAAACGGCGGCGTACTTGCTGTGCCGGGCAGAATCAATGTGCACAGGAAGATTGCTGTTTTCCTCTATCTGAACACACGGAAACTTCTTAACGTTGCTGTCATTGATTTCGCCGGTAACAAAGATACCTGGAACTCGCTTTCGCAGTTCCTTAGCGATGACCGTAAAGATAGGATTGAAATAATCAATCAACTACTCCAAACCTCCCTCCACGTTGCTTCGACCTGAGAAGCCATTTCTTCAACAGCACCCCACATAGCCATAGCTGGTTCGTTACCATCGGTGTAATTCAACTGCCCCTTGCCGGGAACGGTATCCACATAGGTTCCGGCATTCCCGGGGTCACCGTAGTAGTACCAACGTCTGCCAGCACCCTTGCCTTGACCGTAGGAGCCATGCGCCCCAACGCCGGGCGGCAGTTCGCCGCCATATCCGTTGTGATGTATGCCAGTGCCAAACTCGATAAAAGCAACTGCTTTGCCGTGCGCCACGATTGCAAAGCCATTTGGCGTTTGTACAGGGTCGCGTTCAACGGTCACGTCATTGTCGCCAGCATACTGTGCGTTGGCAAACCGCACCGTTGCAACGTCAATGCCTTTTTGCGCCAGTGCCTTTGCAAACTCCTGCGCCTTTCGGTTCAGGGTGGCCTTGTACTCCTGTATCTGACGTTCCGCATCACGAAGTCCGGCATCGCTCAACATCACTTTAATTTTCATTCGCAGTCACCTCTTTCAGCGCATACAACGTGTCCGTAATATGCTCTGCGACTTTGACTACTTTGTAGTTAAAGGGCTTTGAAATGTCCGTCTGAAACCAGACGTGCGTACCTTCATAAAGCGGGGTATTGCGCTTCTTACTGGACGAACTGACAACGTAGCTGTAATCCGTGAACGCTCCAAATGGACTTGCTTCCGCAGACCCAGTAGGCGGGCTGACGTTCAACATCAGCTTTGCAGGGTCACTCCACGTCTGCGATGTCTCGCCAGTTTCGTTGCCCCATTCGTCCACAACAGGTGTTTTCTCGCCGACCGGGTTTGAGTACCACAGCGGGCGTTTATCCAGTGGGCTTCCATTGAACATCAGCCGATAACACCTACTCTCGGAACCACTTCGTTCAGCAGGGACTGCGCCACATCGGAACTTTCCCACACACGAGTAATACCGTTGTTGGTATAGCTCGTCTGTCCGTTTGCGCCGATATGGTTGTACAGTTCCGCTGCAATGCGTATCTGCAACGACTGATACTGCGAGGGCAACTCATCCGGTCTGTTACCGAAGGGGTAGCCCTGCGCAAATATCTTGTCTTTAGCGAAATCAAGCAGCAGGTCGAAGAGTGGGTAGTCCTCGTCCGTGACTTCACGGTCAAGTGCGGGGGCAATGTACTGCCTTAGCTTGACTGCCGCTTCGGAATACTGGTCTCCCATGCTGCTTTCCTCCTTTCACCTTAGTAAGCCTTGATGCAGTACACAGCGTCCATGCGCTCAAAGGACGGCAGGACAATTTCAGAAGCGTAGACGTTGGCGTTGACCGGGTGAATGGTCAGCTCGGTGGTGATAGCAACGCCAGTGTTCACGATGGAAACGGATGCGCCAGACTGACCAGACAGCAGGTCAGCTTCCTCAGGAGTAGTGCCGTACCAAGTGCTGCCCAGAGCACCGGACGGAGCAACCACCACCATGCCATCGGGCAGGTACTTCTCGCTTGCGCTGTACTGGTCTGCCTTGAACATCTTGTCGTACAGATGGATGGTCAGACCGGTTGCAGATTCGATAATCTGCCGTGCTTCGCTGTCCAGCAGAACGGCGTTTGCCTTTGCGGTGACGGTCATGAACCGGTTCTTCACCTCATCCGCAGCAATCATGTTGCGGAAGGTAGTGGTGTTCATGTACACCTCAGTCACGACCTCGCCAACGCTTGCCAGAACAGCATCCTTTGCGGCGTTCAGGTCAGCAATGGGGGTGGCAGTTGCGGCAGACCATTTGGACTTGGCAACACCACTGATATCCTTGAAGTTGGTAGACTTCCAACCGCCGTCCGGGTCGTAATTGTAGGTGTAGTTCACGCCGTTTGCCTTGATAGTGATGCCAGGAACGCCATTGGCGGGAGCCAGCAGCTGCCAGATCATGCGCTCAGGAACGATACGTGCGCCAGTGATAAGCTGTGCGGTGTCATCATACAGACGGTTCATCACGTCACGAGCGTAAGGGTCGTTGCTGTCCAGAACACGCAGGATTTCCTGACGGTCTTTCTCGCCCAGATGGTAGCCCTCACGGAAGAACGGCATCTCAGTTTCATCGAACTTGAAGCCCTCACGGGTGCGGAACGTAGCCTTTGCGTCAAATGCGCTGGGCATCAGGGACACGCCAACGCCCTTGTGACCACGCAGCCACTTCAGGTCGAGACCCGCCTTCTTCTTGGCGGGGAACAGTGCATCAGATGCAAAGGGCATCGCGTTGGTGGGGTCGTTCGTCCAATAGGCGGCAATCGCAGCCGGGGCAAAGACTTCCTTAAGATTCAGTGCCATGTTGTTTTACCTCCTATTAAGCGTTCACGCTGATGTTGTCACGGCAGAAGATGCCGGGAACGGCGGTCTTGAGTGCCTTGATTGCGTCAGCGTCAAAAGTGAAGCTGGAACTTGCCGCTGCTTTCTTGGTGTCGATAACGCCACGAATCAGCAGGGAAGCATTGGGGTTCTCTGCCGGGTCAACGTCATACAGCAGGATGCCGTCAGCGTTGATGGTCTTAGAACCGGTCTCGCCAGCAGCAACAGCTTTCTTGCCAGCCAGCGTCATGGGATAGCCAGCCTTAACCGCAGCGGTTTCGGTCACGGTAAAGGGAATGGCAGTGTAGTCATTGGAAGCAAGGATGGTATCGTTGATTCCGTTGACCGTGTTTCGGGTAAACTTCATGTTTTCCTCCTTGTTAATGGAAAGCACTCATTGCGTCACTCGACGCCTTAGAAACATTGGCATTCTGCTGTGCAAGGTTCTTGGCAAACGCCACGCCCTCACTATCAGAGCCGCCATTACCATCCGCACCCGGAGGCGTGGGCATATCCTTCAGCAGAGAAGCCTTGTATGCGGTGTCATGGGCGGTCATAAACTCCGACTGGAACTTAAATACCTTGTCCATGTCACCGTCAGCCAGTGCAGATGCAGCCTTGTTAGCAAGTTCGGCGTCATAACCCTGTGCAACGAACTTCTCACGGTAAGATGCAAGGGTCTTTTCCTTGACGAGGTTCTCTTTGTCGGCAGTCAGGGATTCAATCTGCTTCTGCATTTCTGCCAGCTTATCAGCCTGTTCCTGTGCGGCGTTCTCGTCATCGGTACGCTTTGCCTTGAGCTGCTTCTTGTACTCAGCAGCTTCGCCGTTGGCTTTCGTCACGGCGTTGCGCAGCTTCTCGATCTCTGCGTTAGGGTCTGCAACCTTTTCCAGCGCAGAAATGATTTCATCGGCGGTCATGCCCTCTTTATAAGCATCACCAAGCAACACATTGAGTTTCATATCGTTAATTTCCTCCTGCGTTTTTTTACCGTTGCTTCCCTGCAACGCTGCGAAATTTGTATCCCGGCTTCCCTGCCGGAATATATCAGCCCGAAAATTCGGGATGATTCTTTATTCTTTTGGGTAAATTCTTTTGTACGGTTCAACGCCACTGTCCAAAATGGATTTTTCTCGTGCCGAATTTCGGTCAGGGTGCGTCCATTTGAATTTCCCGCATTTCGTACAGATATACTCGCACTCCATTTCTCGTGGTTCGTTCCCGTTGATGCCGTGCGTCCAATGCCAACGAGAAAGCGTATAGTCATGTTTGCAAAGCAACTGTTTCCAAAAATCACGCATTATCTTTTTATCCATCCGCATTGTTTGGCTGCTTATCAACCGTGTTCTCGACATTTGTGTCGGTGGCGTCCTGTTTAGGCCGTTCCTGCGGCTTCGGTGCTTTCCCATCCTTGCCCAGCTTGCCAGCGGCAATCAAGAAGGGCTTGCTCATTTCATAAGCGGCCTGCGGGTCTGGGAACAGACCGGGCGTAGTAAACGCCAACTGCGGGTCAATAGTCTGCTGCAACATCTGTGCAAAAATCTGAACCTTGCTCTGCTGATTGTCGTACTGACGGCGGGGCAGTTTGATATTGATATCACTTGCCATCAGCTTAGAACCAGCCGTGTCACGCAGAATTTTCAACATCACAGACAGGCTCTGACGTTCAGCGTACTTGAACATATTCTCGTACTGCTGTGCCCTTGCTTCGGTGTGATTCCAGCCGTTTCGGACGATGACTGCGCCCACGTTGTCGGACGTTGCGTTCTCACTGCCAGTGGCACTAGGCATAGCAGTCAGACTGCGGTACACGTTCAGCATGGAATCAAGCAAGGTCTGGCTCTGCTGCTGGTCAAGCTCGTTTGCAATCTGCGAAACAGAAGCGGGCAGACCAGAGGTGGATTTCAGGCACATTGCGCCCAATTCCTTGACCTGATTTAGCGCGTTTTCGTCTACAAGGCAGTTGGTAAACACCATGATGGACTGGATGAACTGTGCCACGCCGTCCAAACGGTTACTCTCAAGGTCGTTGATGGCATCCAACACAGGAATAGCCGGTTCAAACAAACCCATCAGCTCCGGGTTTAGCTTGTATTCGACCATCGGCAGCATTCCCAGAGAGTGGCTTTCCGATTTTGTGACCTTGCCGTTGTCGATTTCAAAGTACTGGTTTGGCGTGTACACGCAAATCAGGTCGTTCAAGTCGTTCTGATAATTGCGTGGGATGTGCAGCACGTTGGCGATAGGCTTATGCCCGATGCCGGAGTTGTAAATCACATACGCCATATCCGGGTCGGGAACATCCACCAGCAGGGGTGTTTCGTCCGGGTAGTTGCCGTTGTACCCCTTATCAGGAAGAACAATGCGGTATCCCTGCCCGCACTCCAACATCCACTGCCAGAGCCGCCGATCAAGCGCATCCTTGCCCTCATACTGCAAGGCGTTGGACAAGCGGGCGATTTCCTCACCGTCACCAGTTGCCGTTTCAGACCGCACATAAGAGCAGGGAGTGCCGCTCATGTAGCCGGTGTAGAAGCCCACGCATTCGTTGGCATGGTTCTCTACAATGCGATTTGTGATTTCAGCGTGGTACTCCTTCGTGCGTTCGAGGACAGGCTGGCTACCCAAGTAGTAGTTGTGCAGAAAGCGAATCTCATTCTTGTTCAGCAGATGAATAGGCTCTGCCTTGCCCATGACCACTTTCAGCACGTTTACCCGATTGATTTCCGTCTCCGGCGTTTCAATCGGTCTACGTCCGGTCAGCGGCTTATTCAAAAAGCCGTCAACAACTATCTGATACTCAGCCATGCGTTCCTCCTTTCTGGCAAAATAAAAAGCGCAGTGAAACGAACCATTACGGTTTATCTCACTGCGCCAAAACTGCGCTTCAGAAGCTATTTACTTTTCAGGTGGATGGATAATTTTTACCCATCCCTCTTTGGTGTCGCCTTCAATGACGCCCTTGCATCTGTCGCACTTGAAATGATATCGTCCGTCCACTTCGCCAAGATAGCGATTGCAACGGACGTTCTTATACATTGGGTTCTGCCTGATGCAAGGGCAACAGATACGAGTTAGCATGGAACGCTCCTTTCGTTAGATTTGTGGAAACAGGCTGTTGAGCACAGGCCTGTCAGAAGCTACTGGGAAACTATTCGCGCTGCCAGTCACGCTATTCCCGCCTGGGAAAGCCGCCGCAGCCCTAACATTCAGTTCGTTGGACAACGTCAAACAGGTCGGCTACGGTGTTTGGTCACAGAGGATGGATTTAAACCACCGATTTCCAGACGGCTATGCGGCCGTGACCTGGCGAACTACCAGACTGTTCCACTCCGTGATAAACCCGGCTTGATTGGTTAACCGCTGCTCTTTGCAATGTCATGCCTAACCATTGCATCGAGAGCCGGGAGTAGCGGTGGAGGATTCAGAGAATAGAAAGGCAAGCAAAGAAGATGGTTGTGCTGCGTAACGGAATCGAACCGTTGCTCGCCAGCCGTGGGGGAGACAGGCTGGCATTCCCCAATCAATCGGAAACGCAACATATAAAACCAGGTGAAGGGAAAGAGTGACAAACCTTCACCGGTGAAAAGAGGAATATGCTTGTTGACACGCACGCGAGTAAAATGACAAAACCCCGCGTGCAAGCTATTCCTTTAAGGGAAGCTGCAAAACTTCCTGTGTACATTATAAGCCTTGTCAAGTGGTGAAATCAAATAAATAGACCCAGAGAACACAATATATTGTGTTTTTAGTCAAAAAGGCCTCTTGACAGGCTCAATTTTACTGATTCCGTTGTACAGTTCATCGGCAAGCTGAGCCAAGCTGTCCGGTGCGTCATCGTGCGGAACTTTGCCAAGCTGTGTGAACATCGTCACCTGTTCGATGAACGCCTTGTACTCTTTCGACTGATGCTTCTCGTCGAGGAAGTAAAACCGTTTGATGTCCGGTGCATACTGGATGATTCTGGACAACTTGCTCTGGCCACTGGGCGCACGCTGGCTTCGGACAGAGCAGTGATAGCCCTGCTGCCGGAGCTGGCTGTCCACCACGTCACAATATTCATCGCCGCCGTTGTTGGCTTCGCCACGCACAACATTGATTTTGTGTTGGATAATTTTGCCAACGACTTCCGGCCTAGTCACGGTTTTATCCCCGTTATTGAACACAAGGTCAGGAATAAACACGGCATCACCGTACACATAAGCGATAGGACAGGCGGTAAAGTCACCGCCACCCCATGCAATATCCATGACCATGAGCTTGCGATCAGGCTCACCGTCAGGCAGAACGCCGTTGAAATACCGCAGTTCATCGGCTGGGAACAGCAGACCTTCACGCACATAGGGCTTGCCCATGTACTTTGCCCACCATGTTGCATCGTCAATGCTGGCTTTCATGTCGGCATAATAGGCATCATCAAAACCTACGCCGTAGTCATAATTAAAGTTGCTGTGCCCGTTCTCGTCCACCGCAGGAATCACCCGGAAGCGATACTTCGGGTTATCTGCATACTGGTTCTGAATGCGCCCCAGAGGGTCAAGCACGTTCCAACGTGTACCGACCATCAGTTCCAATGCACCCTGCTTTTTACGGTCTTTCAGCTGGTTCAGGTAGGCATCGTACTTGTTGTTTAAACGCTCAACATTCAGGCTTTCTTCCAAGTCCTCAATCAAGTCATCGCTGTACAGAACGCCACCTTCACCGATTTCAACAGCACCGGTCAGCGTGCCACCGATTGAGCGACAAGTCAGGGTAGGAAAACGCTTCTTACGGTTCAGGTCAACGCTTTCGTCCTTTGCGCTCTTGTCCACAAGCTGAACGTCAGGGAAGATTTTGCCCCAGTTATAGGTAACAGGGTCAGTGATGATGGACAGCACCTCGCCGTAGAAGCCGTTGGTCAGCTTGTCAGAATGTCCGCTCATAACCGATGCAACGTCAGGACGGTTGCCCATCAGCCATGTGATGAAAAATATACAGAGCGTACTTTTTCCAGTTCTCGGGGGCTGACTAACCCCAAGAAATTCTACACGATGGAAAAACAAGTCCTCTAGGTCACGAACTAACGTCAAAAGCACCTTTCTGCGTGGCTGATAGAACTTCTTCTCCGGCGCACGATTCCATTCAAGGTAGATGCAATAGCTGTCGAACACATCTTTTGCTTCAAACAGGTACGTCCGGCCGATAATGTCATAGACCTTCGCCACATCCTCGCCTGTTTTCATCTTGCCCATCATAGCTGCACAGACGGAACGCAGTTCACCAGAGTATTTGTAGACATCGAACCGCTTGTCCTGCGGCAAAGCATCTCTCAGGTTCACGACCGCCTGAAACCAGTCCTCGTAGACCTGTGCTTCGACCGGATTCTGCTTTGCATACGCTTTGATGCTGTCGATAATGGCGATACACTGTTTTGGCTGCATAAAAAAATAGGCACCCCCTACCTGAAAATGTAAAGAGTGCCTACAACTGCACAAAAATCAAATATTCGGTTTTATAATGCTGTTTCGGAAAAATTATTTGCTAAAATTCGTTTTAACGGATAGAATGTGCTGTTTATTTGACTTCTTCTGCAAGCTGGTTAAGCCTGCGTTTCAGCTCGTCCGCATCGTAGTACAAGGCGTCTGCGATGGCATTGAGGATATCGGGCTTGTCGGTGTAATCGCGCAACGTTTCAATGAGCTTCAAACTCTGATCTGACAATTTTGCGGTTTTCATGTTGATTTCCTTTCGGTTTTATTCTCCCGCTTTGAAATTGTAAATGGGCTTAATGTGTTTTACAATATCAACGGTTGGAGAGATTGCATTGATGATTTCCTGCGCTGGCTTATAAGCCATTGGGCATTCATCCAACGTAGATTCATCGGCTGACGTGGTATAAATCCCGTTCATCTGCTTTTGATATTCTTCAACGCTGAATGCTTTTTTAGCCGCTGTTCTGCTATATAGTCTGCCAGCACCATGCGGAGCAGAGAAATTCCAATCAGGATTGCCCTTGCCAACGCAAATGAGGCTTCCATCTCGCATATTAAGTGGGATGATTAGCTTTTCTCCTTTTTTAGCAGATACAGAACCTTTTCGGATAATATCATCCGTTTCATCAATATAGTTATGAACGGTTTCAAAGAAGGACGCATGGGTCAGCATGGAGTTGATTCCAACGCCATCTAGGATGGTGTGCATAATTCTCGCTCTGTTCATCCTTGCAAAAGCCTGACAAATCCGCATATCGTTGAGGTAGGAATCACGTTCTTTACCTTCAAGATAGCAAAGCTCATTCGGAATATCAGGGAACTTAACGTCTAATTCCTTGATTTTTTGCGAGATTTCTTGTTCACGACCCTGCGCTTTCAGTTCCTCAATCAGGCGTTCCGTAGCTTCTTTTCTTTTATTCTTTCCTTTGATATTTGAAATAGCTACGCTTTGATGATACTCTGCAACCTGTTTGCCCAGATTTCTGCTCCCAGTATGGATAACAAGGTACTGGTTTCTTCCTTCATCTTCGTCCAGTTCGATAAAATGATTCCCGCCGCCCAAAGTCCCCATACTACGGAGAATCCAGTCAACATTATGCAGGCTATCTTTGCAGTCAAGCTGGCTAAGAAAAGAATCCGACATTTTCTGTGATTCGTGAACATTCATTCCAGCCGGAACCCGTTCTCTAATAACTTTGTCTAACTTTTCCGGGTCAATGTGTTCAATGCCAAGTTCAGCAACAAGCATTCCGCAGCCAATGTCTACGCCGACAATATTCGGGATAACTTTCTTGCCAAGATTTGCCGTAAACCCGATTACGCATCCAGAGCCAGCGTGAACGTCTGGCATAATGCGAATTTTGCAACCGTCAACGAAACTCTGATTGCAGAGCGTTAGAATCTGTTCAGATGCCTTATCTTCAATATTATCCGTAAACACCTTTGCGGACGCATATTTTCCATCAATCGTTTTCAATGTATTCTCCTTTCTCGTTCGGTTTTATTCTAGGTTGCGAACAATATCAACTGAAAATATCACAGAACACACCTCGCAACCACAACTACAATGAAGAACCCGGTCAGCAGTCCAACGACTGCCCCTGCGAGCCAGTCATACGAGTTCCTGTTGTTCCACTTATCCATAGGTTCTTGCTCCTTTCACCTATTCTGTTCAGCAATCCGATACCATGTCTGGCGGGTCACGCCAAGCTGTTTTGCGGCATCTGTGACCGTGAGAATGCGCTTCTCCACCCGCTCATGCAGAACGTCAAAGAGGTTTCGGTCATACTCGGTGGGCTTGCGGCCTTCCTTGTAATCTGGACGCTGACTGGCGATATTCTTGCCTTCTCTGGTACGTTCAACAATCATGTCACGCTCAAACTCTGCAAATGCAAGCATCACCGTGCGGATGACCTTGCCAGTAGGGGAATTGTTCATAACCCCCATGTTCAAGATGTTCACAGAAACGCCCTTATCAATGAACTGGTCTATCAATTCAAGACCATTCTTGGCGGAACGAGCAATACGGTCGAGCTTCGCCACGATCAGCGTGTCTCCCGGCTGGATTTCAGCCATCAGCTTGTCCAATTCAGGTCGATGCAGCTTCGTGCCGGTGTAAACATCCGAAAAGATTTTCTGTGCGCCATTTGCTTTCAGAAGTTCCGACTGGGCTTCAAGGCTGTTGCCGTCAATCGCCTGACCAGCGGAACTGACACGGGCGTAACCGTAAATCATTCAGGTTCACCGTCCTTTTCCTCTACGACTTCATAGCAACCAGCACGAGTGAGTTTCCCATTCGCAGGTTCTACAACCAGTCTGTACCCGAAAACCTCAAGAATTTGAACCATTGTAGATAATTTCATGTCATCAGCGAGGACACGAGAAGATGCGCTGGAAATCGTTTTGTAGTCAAGTTTTTCCCGGAGATATTCGTATGTTTTATGCTGATTCTTCATTATGTCACGAAGGATTTCGCTTGAGTTCACCTTGTTATTTGTCGCAGCCATTTTTCGTTCCTCTCTTTCTTTAAGACAAGTATACGCTTTCTAGCGTAAATTGTCAAGAGAAAAATAAAAAAATAAGCTATCAGCACCCACCTACCAAAGTTTAGCTGATAGCTTATCCGTTACAAAAAGAAGGTACTGCGCCACCAAGGGGGCAGTCTCCCTTTTCGGAATCTATTATACCAAAAAGGGCTGCTCTTCGCAAGAGTTAGGAGCAAAAAACATGAACTTTCCCACGACAACCGAAGAATTTCTGAAAACCCTCGCGCACGGCAAAGAGCCGACCAGCGAGGACAGGGAGTACGCAGAAGCACTGGGTAAGCTGTCCGAACTGAACTACCGGGCAGGGTACGAAGCTGGAGCAAACAAAAATAAGGGTTGAGTTTTGTGCAAATCTACAAACTTTTTGATTTTGTACAGATACCAGTACTACATTAAGCGTTTGCGTAATTGACAAACCACAACATATTGCGTATACTGGTTGCACCCACATGAAGGGAGGTGAGTTTATGTACAGTCCGTATCTTGAACGCCACAATCACACGTTCACTGTTGCGCTGACCGAACGGCAGTTCCAGTGGCTGAAAGCCTATTGCACCGAACACAAGGTCGCACAGGCCGCAGCTATCCGTGACACGTTCTTTGAGGTGCATCCCATCCCGGAGACCGATGAAAACGAAAAATGATACGCTCGCTAAAGCTACCAACCACAGCAAGCGTATCATACACACTCAGAGAGTATAGACCCTCTTTGGGTTATTATACCAGAGATGGCCTACTCTCGCAAGATAGAAAGGTCAAATTTCTATAAATAATAATCTTGAAACCATCCATATCTTCTCCGAAGATGTTATCCCCGTGTACGACACCGACACCGGCGAAAAGGTTGTGCTGGGTCGAGAACTGCACGAACGGCTTAAAATCAAGACTGCATACAAAGACTGGTTCCCTCGTATGTGCGAGTATGGTTTTGTTGACGGAAAAGACTATGGCTCATTTTTGAGCAATAGGTCTGACGGACTTGCTGGAAAACCGAGAACCGACCATATTATCACTCTGGACATGGCAAAGCACATTGCAATGATTCAGCGGACACCGCAGGGCATGGAGATTCGCCAGAAGCTGATTGACCTTGAGAAGAACGTATCGGTCAACCAGTTCGCGGGGCTTTCTAAGGAACTGCAAGCAATCCTTGTGATTGACCAGCGCACCATGAAGCAGGAGCAGCGCATTTCCGCTCTTGAGAACACCATGACTATCGACTACAACCAGCAGCGTGTGTTGAAGCGTGTCGTGAACACGGTGGTCATCAACGCTCTGGGCGGCATGGACAGCCCGGCATATAAGAGCCGTAGCGTCTCTCAGAAGCTGTTCATGGAATGCAACCGGGACATTCAGGACTGGTTCAATGTGAACAGCAGAAACAACGTGCCGAAGAAGCGGTTTGATGAAGCTGTCGAGTACATCAAGAAGTGGAGACCGTGCGCAAATTCCGTTATGTTGGTTCAGGTCACGAACGGCCAGACCCAGATGCCCATGTGAAAGGAGAACAACTATGCTTACCGCAGATAAGATTCAGGATATGGGGGAATACCTCAACTACGCTTTCGAGACCATGCTGAAACTCTGGCGCACCGTTGATTACGGCGAGTGCGTCCACGAGCCTGTTATCGCTTGTGACGGAAAGGTTGTCGATAGCGGTCAGCTTTCCTTTGAACCGGACGAAAACGGCGAGATCGAGCCGGTTCTGCTCCGTGACAGCAAGTGCATCATGCGCGATGTGAAGTATTGGATGCCCTTGCCCAATGTTGAGTACCATCCCTATCACGGTGAAATCGTGAAGTAAACAGCCAATAAGAAAAGCCAGTGGTTAGAGAACATCTAGCCGCTGGCTTTTTGTGTTATGGGTCAATCCTGCAAAGCAATGACTTCGTAGGAGCTATATCCAGTAAAACCGGACGATGGGTAAAGTTCAAATGTTGTTGTTTGCCCAGACGGAAGTGCATCGGTTATGTATGTGTAATCGCCACCCACAGGAACTTCGTTTCCATTTGTATCTTTCATTTTATAAATGACGATAACTTTTATCCAGTTGCTCGTGAACTGGCTATTGTTTGTAATTTGACCTGTGTAACGCAAATCGTACCCAGAGCCGCGTTTAGAAACATTGGTGACGGAAAGCTCACCAGCACGAATAACCTGATTGGATGCGCTCACTTTGTGGAAATTCCACTCATCCGCACTAATAGTGTATTCCATTCTGGCTGGAGCAATGCCTTCGGAATCAAACGACACATATCCAGCGTACCAATAAGAGTCTCCCTCTGCAATCCAGTCAAGAGTTTGTTCATCGGTTTTTAGAACCGAACCGTCAGAACCGAAAACAGAGGCCTTTAGAGATACAAAATCAACGGCGTAATCGGGGTACGTATTCTCAACCAGTACAGCGTAGTAGACATAGTATCTCGTCTTTCCGTATTCATATCTTTTCTCAAGGTGACTATGAGATTCCTTAATTTTAACAGTTCCTTCTGCGTTAGTTTCTTCCAGTTGAACAGGGGATGTAATCTCATCTGGCTTTCCGACAGCTATCGCACATAAAGGCGACATTAAAAGCACGACCGCTATCAGAGCCGCCGCAATGATTCTCTTTCTCATTTTTGGTTCTTCCTTTCTTTGGCGTGTTACCTTTAGTTGATTATAGCACAATCTAGGCTTCGTGAGGGATCTTTTTGTTTTTTTCGGAAAATTTGGAGACTTGCATAATCAGATGGGTTTTGATTTGTGAAGGTGGGGTGGGTATTGGCAATGGAAACGCCTTTTTTGAATTTTTTCTACGCGAGGTGTCGACCGCCCCACCCCCCGGCTCGCTCTATATACCCCAGAGGTGGAGACCACAGCCCCAGCGCACCCGGAACGACTGCACATCACAGGCAGCACTCCGACACGCACGCCCGGACGCTGGACACGCTGCACCGGTCTGCACCCGATACTAGACAGGCCGCGCGGGGCAGATCATACCGGCAATTAGTGCTGGAAGGCGTGGAGCGTGTCCGAAACTGAGCAAAAACGGACACGCCAAAACCTAAAAAATAAATACGCAAAAAAGCGTAAATACCTATTGACATTTACGCAAGAAAGCGTATAATATAATCAGACGCAAGAAAGCGTAACACCTACCAAATACCGTTACAAAACAGGAGGCCAAAACCATGAAACTAGAATTCAGAACCAAGACCAACGCAAACGGGCACGGCTATTATCTGTGCATCGATACCAACGCAAAGACCTTTTCCCGCGTCCCTGACGGATGGGTATTTAAGGACGTGCCGGTTGTGGCAAAGCGGGGCATGGACACGATCAAGGCTCAGGCTATTGCAGACGGTTACACGGAGGTTTAAGCCATGAAAAAGTCATATAAGTGCAGTAACCTTTATACCGCCACATTTGAGGACGGCACGTTAATGACTGGCACACTTGACCAGCTCTATGCAGCCCAGAACAACCGCAAAATGACCATCAAGCCCGTTATGTGGCTCTGGTGCAGTGACAGCGGCTTATATATGGTGGACTACATCTTAGAGGGTGCGGGCTGGACGTTGGGAGTATTTGACACGCTGGCAGACGCAGAAAAGGCAGTGGCAGCATATAACGCGCAGCCCGCAGCAGATGTTGCCGCAATGCTCACGGCGGACGCTCTAAAACGCTTTACCTGTGAGGTGGAGTGCAAGGCATTGGGCGACGATGGCAAACAATATGATGCCGTTTGGTGCCCCGATTGTGGACAGATCTATTACACCATCCCGGCAAAAGTTAAGGTACTGGGCTACATCCCGCAGTATAAGGAGGGCTAAACCATGACAAGAACAGACGAGCTTAACGCAGAAATTCGCAATCAGGCCGTTCGCCTGTATCCCAAGTGCGCCGCACTTTTTGAACTGCCGTTAATGGTATACACTCAGATTGTAGCGGACAACCTGACCCGCTCCAAGCCGTACCGCTTGAGCGTTGAGCGGTGCAAAAAAATCATTCTGGCAATGCCGGAATTTGACTAAAAAGGGGTGCAAACAATGATTACTCTTGACTTTTCCCAGTGGGCCGCCCTCTGGTATGTGGGCGGCATGATCTCCGGTGCACTTGTTATGATTGCATTTCTTAACAGCTAATAAGGAGGGGCAGAAATGAAAAATAAAAAATATCTCGATTCGCTCGATTCGGAGAGAAAATATTGTTTGCTTGACCGTATGCGTATTGATTGTGAATATTATTTAGGGTTTGGCGCACGACACGCAAAATATTTGTGGGCTGGTAACGTGGCCGACCATATCGCCAATATGCTGTATTTATACGACAGCATGGAAGCGAAGCCGGAATGGCTAACGCGTGAGCAGATTTTGGATTATAAAAAGCTAATGGAGGGCTAAAAAATGACGTTGTTCGAAGAAAAAGTGAACGAATATCGCGAAAACAAGCGGCTGTTGGAAGAGCTGGAGGCAATGAACGAAAGCATTAAAGCAGATATTATCTGCATGATGCAGGGAGCGCCAGAAATGGCACAGGGCACCGCAAAAGCTATCTATAAGGACGTGCAAAGCGTCCGGTTAGATAGCAAGCTGCTCAAGACGCTGCACCCGGATATATATGCAGAGTGCAGCAGCAAGACCAGCTACAAGCGGTTTAGCGTGGTATAAGGGGGTGCGACAAGTGATATTATCCTGCGCCCTGTTCTTCTTCTGGTTTTTCTCAGCGCTGTTTAAGGCGTCCAAATAAGAAGCGTTTCACCCGGTCAGAAATGGCCGGGCTTTTCTTTTGCCTTGCACTCTGACCCGGTGCAGGGCTTTTATTTTGTCCGAATGCAATACAGCCCCATACAAGCGTTTACAGCGTGTTTTACCCTGTCAATGCAAATTATACCGCCCACGCCACAAAACAGCACACAAGGCTTTGCAGCGGCTTTTCCTGCGATTGCACCCGATTAACCGCCCACGATAACAGACCGACACAAGCGGATATAATACCACCTGCGCCACGCTGGAGGGCATACACGCGCCCGGACGCGCTCAACCGATACCAGATACCACAGCCACGCCGGGACGCTGTGCAGGTCAGCACAGCCGCCCTATTACAATAAGGTATATATATAAGGGTGCAGCGGTGCGCCCTGTTATGGATCCATGCCAGACGGTGCAGCATAGCGCAGACCATGCCAGCGGCGGCGGGTCAGTGCATCCGGCTTGCATCCTGTGCAGGGTCATCCCGGCGGCTGGAGATCTGGCACCGGTCAGCGGTCAGGGCGCGCCGGGTTACTCTGGCATACTCCACCCGGCAGGGCAGTCCAGCAGCAGGGGCACGGCGGGCAGCGCGGAACCATTGACGGCTACCGCCGTATCTCTTTTCGGCCTTTCGGCCGATAGCTAATAGAGGTCAACAATAGTCGTAACAGCTTTTGGAATAGTCGTAGCCAATAGTCGTAGTTTATCCCGGCGGATAGTCGCGGAATAGTCGTAAAGTCGTCAGACGACTAGCTTTTGAAAGTCCTATATATAGTATAGTAGCGATCTGTCCGCTGATAGTCGCAGAGCAATAGTCGTAACGTTTTCTTGCGAATCTTCGTCAAATAGTCGTGTGTTTTTTGTGTGAAATAGTCGTTTGCCTTTTAGAAAAAGAGAGGTGCGATAGTCGCTAAGTCATCCGACCGCATAAAATTCACAATCACTTGCATATATTCATCAATTTATTCATTCGCTAGTCATGCCAAATTCGTATGCCAACTGTACTTATTATAATATGCGCTTATATATCCTAGTAACTACCTAGGGATTATTCTGCTAGAATAGTCGTATCATCCGATTCGGTCTGTTTCCGGTCGATTTAATTCCCGGTAACGCACTATGGTATTTCAATCAATCCATAGCATTGTACTAGGAATAGTCGTTCGTCCAATATCTCAGTATTTTTAACCAATAAAGCAGACTGCTCCTGCTGGTCAGTTGCTTTCAATCTGTTATCAACTGCCCACACAGCTATGCAACATTTCTACATATCCAACCAACTACAAAATGAAGTCAATTCTCCATCTCTGGAATAGTCGTAGCCCATCCACCAGTCCGAGCCTCTCGCCAGCTCTTGCCTACGGTTTACTATGCTGGCTAACGGTATAGCTTGGCTAACGGTATAGCTTTTGGAGATAGAGGGTTGTAGGGGGAAAGAACCATTCACAATTTCGCATAACTATTATTTATTCACTTTTGAACTATCACGGCACACACGGCTCCGTCAACGCGCACGCCCACGCATATAACGCCCGCGGACGCGCTAAACACACGGGGAGGGAAAGGGGGAGCACGGAAGATGTTAGGGGGATTAT
>ERZ1034807.16-NODE-16-length-44225-cov-45.589472_pt1 | contig 44225 bp, 40 predicted proteins | sample MGYA00520648_ERZ1034807 | MGnify/ENA primary metagenome ERZ1034807 (study PRJEB33766, sample SAMN09781684) | gut metagenome | biome: gut microbiome | host: Homo sapiens | place: Madagascar | study: EMG produced TPA metagenomics assembly of the PRJNA485056 data set...
GTAGTAGGGGGTGTGGGGGGAGAAGGGGTTTCTTCTTTTTCTGAAAAACAATTCAAATCAATTGTTTTATTTGTTTTTATTTGTTTTTTTTGTTTTTCAATTGTTCCAGAATTGTTTTCGATTTGTTTTTTTACCGCATTGCGGTTTCCTTTTGGAGCCCCACGCTTGCTGGGGATGTCCATTCCGTCCACAATCTGACTATATATGGCAGTCAGAAGGAAGTCCACCTCGAAGGACAAACCTTCCGGCATAGACTGTTCCTCCACGATTGTCCGAATCGCTGAATATGCTTCCGCCTGCTGCTCGGGTTTGAGCTTGGATATAGCGTTCATCCATTCTGTCTTGAATACAAAATCCATATTGCTTACTCCTTGTTGTCAATAGACACTGAATGGTCGTTCAGTTGTCTGTGGTAGGTCAATCGTTTCTCTTTGATAAGTCTGCGTAGAGCCGCAAGCGTCTCTTCACGTACAGCGTTGTGTATGGCTGTGAACGGCACGAGGTGCGGTGGGTTGGAGCCCTCCTGCATCCTCTGAATCATATCATACAGTTTCTCTTCGTCAATCATATCTTGTATATTATTGGAAGGTTCGCTGATGTCCACGCAAGAAGCATAGCGTCACGCTCCTCCTGGTTGCTCCGCTTGGCGGTATAGCCGGTTATGGCGCATATCTCCTCGTGGGTGATTTTGCGGTCTTTGCCCTTCCAGATTTTGCGCAGGGGCGGTTGAAGCCGAACATCAAAGTTGAAGTGCCGCGCTATGTCGGCAATGTCTATGCCTATCTGATGGTTGCGCCCCACGTGGTAGCCTTTTTTAGCCGCCACCGCCTTGCTGTCGGAAGGCAGTGAATGGAAGTTGTGGGCAGTGGTCCACGAAGCCTCCACCACCACGCAGACCATCAACGTGGGATATTCGTTGCGCACTCTGCGGAAGTCGTCCGTCAGCGCGGGAAGCGTCATTGTGGTCGCTTCAATCCTTTTGGTTTTGGGACAGAGTGTTGCGACACCGCTTGCCTCCACGTCAGGGTCGATGCCGATGATAATGTCGTATGTCATAGATACTCCTTTCTTCTGTTGATTTCAATTTCCGCCTGTCTAATCATATATTCCTCCTCCGGGGTGGGGATATACCAACCTTCGGTGGCCGCCCAGTTTCGGAAGCGTTCAATTGCCGTTGTCATATCCTCTGTTGACAAGTCTCTGCTTGATTTCAGTGTCCTCACGTTCTGTTTCAGCCGTGCGTCGTAGCGTTCGGTGACGAACAAATCTGCATTGCAATGCGCCTTGAAGTAATACCGCTTCACGTAGTCCATCGTGTTGCCCGTCTCCATTGCCACAATGCCGATACAGACGTGCAGGTAGCGGTTCTGTGGGTCGCTACGCTGCTTTCTCTCGGTCAGTTCAACCGAGGGCGAGTGCTTGTCAATCAACGACTGCAAGCGTGTCTTTGCACGCTCACAATCGTAGGGGTTGGAAAGGTCGAACAACATAGTCCGTTAGAATGGAAGATCGTCGGAGGAGGCAGACGGAGCCGCCTCAATCTGTTCAGTGGTCGGCTGGCTTGGCATAGGCTTCAGTTCGGAGAAGTCGCCTATGTAGAGGTTCTCGCCCTCCACCTGCTGGTCTTTCGGCACACTCACCTTCATTGAATGGGTGTATGTGCGCTCGCCGAAGGTGGATGGCGTCTTGCGTTCCCACAGACCGACATTCAAGAATACGTGTTCTGTGCCGTCCTTGCACAGAACTTTTTTGAAAAATCTCTTTGGAACCTTGGTCAGGTCGATGCTTCCTGTGTAGTTGCTCATAATGATGTAATTCTTATTGATGATTTTACTTTGGTTGTCTTTGTGTATTCCTTGTAGGATTCAGGATTTTCCTCCTTGAACCGCTTGGAGTCGAATGTTTCTTTGGTGGTGGGGTCGATGTAGGTAAGCCGCATATTGTCGGTTTCCCACTTCTTCACTCCTGCCTTCTCCATCTCGCCCTTCATCCGCTCGGAGAACGTCTTCACCTGCTCCTCTATTTCTTTCTTCTTTGCGAGCAGGTCAAGGATCTGCATCTCCATAGCCTTGTAGCGGTCGGGCAACGTGTTGACGCTCGGGAGTGGGTTGACGAATTGCCGTCCTTCCACCTCGGCAGCGAGGAGAGAGTCGATAACCGCATCGTCAATGCGGTTAATGTCGGTAATCTCAGCTTCTTCCCCGCGGAGCCAGATAGCAAGCAGACCGACAACCTTACAGCCGGGGTTCTGCCTTTCGAATAACGTTGCATAGATGGACAGTTGCCAACGCACTTTGTCAACATTGCGGGTGCGGCACGTCTTTATGTCACCGAGGATATATTCCGTGTCGCTCACCTTGTACACCTTGTCGATGGACGAAGCGAAATGCTCGTTGTCGCTGACAAGGTATTCGCTTTCTATCGGCTCCAATTCACGCTCCTTGATGAGCCGTTGGTAGTTGACCACCTCCGGAGTGTCGTTGGTTGTGCCGAAATCATCGCAGAACTCCACCTGTGCGTGGATGTTGCTTCCGCGTTCGGCGGCGTTGTCAAGGATAGCCTTCGGTACTTCTGCATATTCATCGGGGAATAGTTGCTTGGACAGCATACCTGTGATGCCCTGCAACGCCCTCCCGTCGGGCGCGGTATAGGTATGCCCGACGGGGTCAAATACAATATTAGAATATCTCAACATATTAGCCTTGTTTTAGTTGTTTTTTTCTTGTTGTGCACTCGTTGAGGAAGTCAGTATCCTTGCCATATCTCGTCTCATACTTCTTGTAGATAGCGTTGAGAGCGGCTAAGTCAGGAGCTTTCCTCGCCTCCGCTATCGCCTTCGCCTTGCCTTTGTCGAAGTCCTTGCCGTTGGCGGCATCCTGGCCGTTGTTCAGAGCGTCTGCGTCTTTGGTGTCGTCGATTGCAAACAAGCCGTTGAGCGCGTATTTTCGCGCATAGGATGAAGCAGAACCTGTCACTTGGCTTCCGTCCATTTTTGCTCGTTCTTCTGGCTCCCGAGCGAATGCCTGGTTGGGCAGCGATCGTTCTCCGTCAGTCAGTGTTGCGGTCGCCTTGACGTAGTATCTGTCTCCAATCATCACAATATCATCGGTGATGGTTAGACACAGCCCCTCGGCTTTGAGGAGAGGCTTAACCGCCTCGAGGATGTCCTCGCAACTGCGGTAATTGAAGCCGCCGAAGTCGTTCCGTTGATTCTTCGGTGCTTTGAGCTGGGACTGCACCGCAATCACACGCTCGATAAATGTCTTGTCTGCCATATCTATATAAGTTTTCTGTCTGTTAGTATACATAGCACTTTCGTGGAGGCGAGTAACGATGTCAACGCCCCTGCCTTGATGAGAGTGAACGGCAATAGTGCCACACTCTCGTCCTCGTTGCACAGGAGGACGATGCTGACTCCCATCCACACGGTCATCAGCAGGTAGATGATTAGTTTCTTCATATATTTTGTTTTTTTATAATTGTCTGATAAAAAGGAGACTATCCTCACAGACCGCCTCCTTGAAAAAAACATTGTCAATAATGATACGAAAGTAATAGTCGGCTCGGAGGAATCGAACCTCGCCTCGGTCGTAGATGTTGTTAATAATTACCGACCGAAGCCTGCCAGTGCGAGCCGTGATGCCTCCCATATCCGTCACGGACGGGGAGGCGATGAAATCTCAATCGTTAAAAAGAATGTGTGTGGCAGAGGGGGGAATCGAACCCCCTGTGAAAAACAAATATCAACTAAACTCAATTACTAAACTCAATCATACTCTACTTAATGGGAAATGCGGAACCACCGCGCTCTGCCTTGTACCTCCTGCGTCCTCACGGATTCGGAGGTGATAATTATGAGTAAAAGTTGCTTCAATAGGAGCGGTGGGAGGAATCGAACCTCCCCTCGGCACCTTGCCACCGCTCGGAATATATAGAGTGAGCAGTCAAATGCTCTGTAAGGAGTGCTGCTCGTTGGTTGGTTGTATACACTGCGGCGTCATAGGCTCGCCGCTTAGCCTCAGCACCTGTTGCATAGTCGGTGCTGACCACATCCGCAACGCCAACTCACACACTCGGCTGGAATGCTTATTGTGTGCGACTCGTTGCGGTCGTTATGCTTGTAGTCAATACGTCAATGTACTCTTTGTAGGCAGGATGGGAATTGAACCCATCCGTGTACCATACTGCCTTATTCGTAGATGAATGCGTCGGAGCATTCGTGTCCAACCATATCACAGAAGAACTGAGCTTCTTGAAGAAGGTGCGTATATGTGGGACCGTCCAATATCGGCGAGATTGCCCACTCGCCGGAGATGTAGCGGTTGCACTCGACCAACAAGTCGTAGGTCTTACCGTCTACGCCTGTCACCTTAGTAGTGACCTCCGCATCTTGTTCGGCATCTTGTTCGGCTTGTGCTATCGCTTCCTTGCATTGTCGGATAACATCGTTCAGCGATTCACTCTTGATTCCTATCGGCTTGCGGTCTTCGAGAATCTTGATGTTCTCCTCGTATTCATCCGCCCATTCTATCAAGGCTTTTGCGGCAGCCTCGTCTGCTTCTCTCACTTTCGGTGCGCTCTCTCGGAGAGCCGCTTCAGCGGCTTTGTAGGCTTCGAGCCGCTTCGCCCATATAGAAGGGCGGTATATGCTTCTTACATCTTCTTCCATATCTATGACCATTCATATACATTGGCATATCCGTTGATGGCTTCGTCCAAGTCACCTTCATTCTCTATCTCCACGTCGCCCAGTTCACCATCGCAGGCGGTGATGTCAACGATGCTGACGCCGTAAGCGTCCTCACCGTCCTCCGGCTCTGTGTAGGTCGCCGCGTGGTAACGCTTGTTCTCTGCCCACATATTGTAGAATACGGAGATGACTAAACCATCGACCTCTGTCCAGAATTCCCATTTCTCGTATGGATAGGTGAAAGCGTCCGAATATGATTCGTCGACTTCTTTTTTGAATTCTTTTGCGATTTGCGCGATGTTCGCTTTGCTCAGTAGGACACTCTTTAATTTTTTTGTCTGCATTGCTCTATATATTTAATTGGTTAATGACTGAACACCTTGTCAAGGTCGCTCTTCTTGATTCTGATTACGTTGCCGTTTCGTCCTGCGTGGAGCCACCCACCACGAATGCGGTTGCGTATTGTTCCCACGCTGACATCCACGTATTCGGCAGCCTCCTTGATGGTAAGGAGAGGGTCTTCCTCCTGCGGCTTTACCGCCTCGAGCAGGCATTCTCCCCAAGCGAGGAAGGCCTGTCGCAGTTGTTCGGTGGTCACTGAGATGGTGACGTTCTGACCGGATTGCAGGATGCTGTTAATGTCAAGCGTGTTCATTTCGTTCTCGTTGCGGTTGTCTTCAGTTCGCGGTAGTTCTGCACTACGCTGATTCTTTTCTTTCCGCCTTTGTTGATAGTGCAGGCGGCAGCACGGACGGTAGATGTGGAGGCTTCTCGGTAGCCGAAGACGACTACGTCGCCGACCTCCATCTCTCTCAATGTTGCCCTTACAGACAATTTTTTTACCTTTTTCATTGCTAATTAGTTTTATATTAGTAATTTTGTGGTCTTAATAAGTATTCGCTTTATATCTTTGTTTTGGAATACGACACAAAGATAACTCAAAAATGAGTTACTAACTAATTTTTGAGCAGGAAAATTCTCAAAAATGAGTTATTTAGAATGATTTCAAATAAGAATATGGGACAAAACAATGTCAATCAGCGTATTAAAGAGGTATTACAAAAAAATGACTTGTCTGTAACAGCCTTTAGCAAAGAGGTCGGGTTACCGCAAGCGACTGTTAATAGGCAGTTAATGGAGGACAATAAAGTGTCGTTGTCAACGATTAAGTCATTTTTAAAACGTTTTCCGAAGGTTTCCGCAGAATGGCTTCTGCGCGGTGTAGGCGATGAGTGCTGTGGCGTCCCAGACGAACAGCTCGAACGTGAGATAGCGGAGGAGACAGGTCGTGTGCAGAGCATCGGCGACAATTCCAACCACAATACGCAGACAATGACGGACTCCGCCATTGCCAAGGAGAATGAGATGCTAAGGAAGAGTATCGAGGAGAAGAACGAGGAAATCAAGTTCCTCCGCTCCTTAATCCAAAGGAATGCAGACTAAATATTTTCGGTTATGAGGAAGTTTTTTAATAAAATGAAAATGGTGGACGAGCAGATTGTGGAGACACTGCACATCCACCGGAGCGTGCATCTCGCCAAACTGATGGTGCAGTTCTCTCCTCCCGTAGGCGCAGGATTGATGATGTGCCACACGGCGAGCCTCCTGTGCGGCTGTGTATGGACGATTGCCTCCGTAATAGCGCGGAGTGCGCTGCTCGTGTTCGCTCTTATGGTGGTTCTTTCCGTGGCTTTCGGCTTTTGCTGGATTCATCGGGCTTTCTGCGCATATAATCTGTTGGTCAACGCCTGCATCGAATACGAGAAGCTGTTCGGGTTCGGAACGCTCCTTACCCCGGCGAGATGGTTCGTGCTTGCGCTTGGCGCCGTGCTTTTCTTCCTTTACTTCCGCCGAAAGTGGCTTGTTAAACACAAAAAATACAGAATCTAAAAAAATGGATAAGAAGAAAATATTGAGATGGATAGCGGTGCCGATTGTGGCAGTCGTGGCGTGGTCGTTGGCGAACTGGATAGAGTTCGGATTGTTGCAATCCTTGCTTGATTGGCTTAGGACGCTGCATAACGACAATTGGTTCTGTCAGGCCCTTGTCCGCTTGGCTAATTCTAAATTCCCGGTCTTCTATCTGTGGGTTTTTGTTTACGGCTTTCTCGTGGCGTGTGCGATAGTGGCGACGGTGCGTGTCGCTCCGAGCCACAAGCGGAGGGTGGCAGTTGTGGCTGCTGTATGTGCAACTGCGACTCCGATTGTGCAGGAGTTGTGCCTTGCCGACTTGTCATCAGTCAGTGCAGTGCTCAAGGAGGTGGCTCTTGCGTGGTATTGGATTGGGATAGTGCTGATCGGCTCGCTTGCGGCTTGCAAGGTTGTGTACGACAATTATGACAGATAGATGGGTGCTATAATCAGACTTACGCTCGTGGCGATGGTAGCGTTATGCTCCATCTCCGCCTGCGCCCCGGAGCGGACGCAAAGCCAGGCAGAGAAGGTGTATGTGTGCCACGGACCCAAGTCAAAGAGATACCATAAAACTCCCAACTGCAAGGGTCTGTGCCGTTGTTCCACCGACATCAGGCAGATGACAAGGCAAGAGGCGGAGGCAAAGCACTACACCCCTTGCAGGATATGCTACAAAAAAAGGGAGGCATAATCTGTCTCCCTTGTCTTGGTAATACCCATACATAAGTCGCCATGGGCTAATAACTCTCCATCCATTCGGTGTATGCGTCACATCCGCTGAGGCAGTCAGCCACATAGCCAGTGGTGTCCTGCTCGCACAGATACTCCCACACCGCCTTAGCCTCGGTCTGTCCTTCTCCTCGGTCGTAGGCTGTGGCGAACTCCTGCCACTCGGTAGAGGACTCCACTTTTGCCCACAACAACGGCTCGTCATCCGCAACGGAATCCATTAAGCAGAAAAAGGCATTGCCGCACCAGCAGGTTTTGTTGACAGCCTCGGTTGAGGCATAGGCGGCGTGGACTCCGAAGCCGCACATAAACATCGCTCCTGAGAGGAGTGCCGCTGAGATATATTGTCTTGTTGTCATTGTAGTTGTTGTTTTATTCGGTTGTCACTTTGTTCAAATCAATGTCGGGGGTGGCGGTTCGCTTCTTTCCGCTGCGTGTGGTGTATCGTATCTTGCCTGTCTCATCGTCCACCCACTTGACAAGGGTGATCACCCCAGACTCCGCATTGCTCTTGCTCACGCTGACCTCTTTGCGGTTCACTCCGTCGCTCACCACAATGTAGTATTTGACGTTTCCTTTTTTGGTGACACCCTGATGTATGCGGGGCGACTCCATCGTGATAGTCTGAGACTCCACCCATTTCGCGCTTGCGGTGGATGCCATCAGCAGTGCCACCGCCAAAAAGATTGCTTTCATAATTTGTTATTTAGTTAGTTAATATTTAAGTTGTTAGATGTTGCTCTTTTTATTATCTTTACGCTTGACGAACAAGCCGAGTGCCCAGACGGGGAAGGCTGCCGCCGCATATATTGCGGTAAGGTCTTGCGTGTCGGTCACTGCCGCCATCAAGGTGGCGGAGAATAATGACAGGGACGCTGATGCTAAAAATCGTATCATAGTTCTTTGATTTTTTTGAATTACGCCCCAAAGGTAATATGTATAACTTTACTAACCAAATAAAAAGTAAAGAAAATCTATTACGTTAACATTGTTTAGTAATTGGTATACGCATTACTATATATATAATGAGTACCTTTGTGCCATAAACATACAGATATATGGACAACCTTGACAGAATATTAAAGGCGAAAGGACTGACGAAGACGGCATTGGCTGACCGCCTCGGTATCAGGAAACAGAACCTGAACGGGCTCCTCAAAAATCCCACGCTCTCCACCATCAGGAGGATAGCGGATGCACTTGACATCAATCCGAGAGAGTTGTTTGCCGCAGGCGCGGACGAGGTGACGGCACTGATTGAGTGTGACGGAGAGTTGTACGTGGCGCATGATCTGCGCACACTCCGCCAATTGGTCGGAGATTTGGAAATATTGAAATCTGAGAGAGATGAGGCGCAGGGGTAGACCGTTCGGCACGGAGGTGGTCACCCCTCCGGAGGTAAGGAGAATATTTGAGGAGTTGGGTATACAGCTCCTCGCCACACGCAGGGCAAGGCATCTGTCAATAGACGCACTCTCGGAGTTGGCAAGCGTGTCGAATATGACAGTCAGACGAGGCGAACACCCTGCGGACTATCCGCGATACCTTGGGCTCCACTCTCTCGCCAAGATATGCAACGCTCTCGGCTGTGACATCGTCATCGTGCCACGCAGGAGGTGACGCATATTGGTGGGAACAAAAAAAAGAGGCTGCACGATATGTGCAACCCCTTTTCGGTGTGTGGTGTGGCGGTCTTGCTATCTTGGGATCAAGACCAGAGAGCAGTCAAGAGCCTCGCATAGGCTTAGTATCGTATTAAGACTTGCGTTGAGGTTTCCGCCTTCAATCCGTGCTATGTTTGAGCGAGCAACACCGCTCTTCTCGCTGAGTTCCATCTGCGACATCTCTTTGTTCGTCCTCGCTTGTTTTAGTGCCTTGCAGAGGCGCATCCGTGCCTCTGCCTTGCAGACAAGCATATCGTTGTTCAATTCCATCATTGTCGCTTATTTTTTCAACCCAATCTCGTACTGATGAACATCGTAGTCGTGGTAGCCTACCTTGTATCTATCCCACACCTCGTATGTCAAATCTGGTATATCATTAAATACAACGAGTATTTCATTCTCGCTCATCTTGTCAAGCACGTCTGCAATGTCGTTCAGACGCTCTGCGAGGGCTTCTTCGTCTTCGCCGAATGTCGCTGCGTCCTCTCTCAGTTCATTTGCCTCTGACTTCTCGTAGACCGACAGGCGGTCGACTTCAATAAAAGCTCTACGCATATCGAAAGGTGCGTCTTCCCATCCGCAATCCATCCAAACCCTCTCGCCGTCACGCTTGGTGTATGAGTGTATCGCTAAGTCGTACTTCTTCGCGATTTCTTCTGCTTCGGCAAAAGAGGCGAAACCTACGATTGCTTTGCCTGTGTTGGTGTCTACCACCTTGCAGTAAGATGGTGTGTCAAGGTCGTCGAGGGTTGCAGGGCTATCGCCCTCGACGCTGAAAAAAAACACATCGCCGTTGTAGTAGCCATCAGCATCAGGCATAATGCCCTTGAAAACTCTCACATTGCTATCTGCGTGATAGTCCAGCATCACCCTCGCTTGCTCTGTATCATCACCGCTCAATTCGGTGATGTACGCTTTATCCAACATTTCTTGCAATTCTTCTTCGCCATATTCGTCAGACGCCAGGAATGGGTCTGCATTAAATGTCATCACATTAACGTCTGCTGCATTGATTTTTGTTGCCATAGTTTTTTGTTTTTAAGTTAGTATTGGTTTTGATTTCTGATGCAAAGATAATACATAATGCAGTATATATGCAACACTTTGCCCAACAAAATGCACAACGTTAACACTTTTTAGCAAAGACGAGCAAAAAAGAAGGTGCGACGATGTGCGCCACACCTTACTATATAATATATGCACATTTTGCACAAATACGTGTAAAGTGTGCAAAACGCTATGTATTGCCAAAAAACGGTGTCACCCTCCCTATGCGGTTGTGGCTGTCGGATGCCTTGACAGCGTCAGCCAACGCAGTGTCACGCTTGGCGGCGTAGTAGTCAAGTCTGTCACTGCCGATAAGCGCAAGCCACCCACACACAATAGCCAACACCAAGAAGTCATGGGAGGCCGTCTTAATGAGTGCCACTTGCGACGACGATGCGTCATCATCCATCTGCATTGTCAATGTGTACACATCTGGTGTATGGGCTATGTCGTCCGTGGTGATGTCGCCACCGATGGGTGTAGCCGTGTAGCCGTGCAGGTGCTCCGCCAACACCGCAAAGGCAGTGTCGGCAAATCGGATAGTCCTCCGTGCATTTTCACCCTCGCAGATGTCGTTGTATATGTGCTTGACGTGTGCCGTTTCCGCACTCGGCAGGGTGTCGGCAATCACGCTCAATATGCTCTGTGCATCATACTCTATCTCGTCGCGCATAAGCGCAATTGTCACTTGTCGTTGTCCTTTTTTCATTTTTTACCTGTTTTTTCTGTGTATTTGACTCTTTTTCGCGCATTTAAGTCGCTGACAATCGCTTCTGCAAGGGTAGCCCCTTGCTCCTCGTAAAATTTCGCACTCTCAGGAGCCAAACGCCCGAGATAGTCCGCCAATATGCTTGCAATGACGTATGCCATAGCGTTCGCCCTGATGTTTCGCTCGCCTTGCGGTGCAAGATTGTCGGGGAGAGCAAGGGTGATGATGGAGCCGTCATCGCTGGCGGTGACACTATCCACCCACTCTCCACAGATGGTGACGAGAGATGTCACAGCCGTGTCATACATCGTCGTCAAAAACTGTGCGTCATCGTCAGTGGCAAACACCTTGTCGTAGGTGCTTGGATCATCTGCGCCGACACTCCTGCCGCCGACATAGACGGTCTCGGCAGACACCATCTGCAATGCCTTCAGCTTGCTTAGTTGGATTTCAATTTCTTTCATATTTTATTTATCGCTTAAAAGTTGGATACTCAGGTTGTTAACCAAGTTCATGATGTTGCTTTTCGCAGTCTCAGGCTCCGCCGAGGCTCGTGCATCAAGGGCGAGTTTGAGCAACCTCACGTATAGGTTGCACAAGTCTCTGTCATCCAAGTTGGTAATCGCCCGCTCAAAGTTTTGTTTTTGCGACCAAACGAGGCTCGCCACAAAGTTGCCGATGTCGCCACCATTGGCAAAGGTCTCAGCCTTGCGCTGTAGCTTTGCCTCCTCCTTTTTGCTGAGCACAGGAGCTTTGCTTGCGTCGATTGCCGCAAGACGCTCCCTCCAAGCTCTCTCTCTCCGTTGTTTGTCCATAGTTAATTTTTATTGATTATATCCAAAGGTAAGTACTTAATTTTGAGATATTAAGATAAAAAATAATTAACTATGATAGGTAGCATTATAGGAGGAGCGATGAAGCTCGGTGGGAGCATCTTTGGCGGCATCAAGGCGCGCCGAGAGGCAAAAAAACAGCAGAAAATGCTTGACGCGCAAAAGGCTGAAAATCAAGCGTGGTATAATCGCAGATATAACGAGGATGGCACTCAGCGAGCAGATGCCCAACGCTTGCTGACCAACACGCAAGACTTGCTCCGCCGACAGACAAAGGCGGCACAGGGAGCCAATGCGGTGACAGGCGCAAGCACGGAGGCGGTGGCGGCGCAAAAGGCGGCAAACAACCAAGCACTTGCCAGTGCGACAAGCACTATTGCCGCAGCGTCTGACGCTCGCAAGGACAACATTGAACAGCAGTACCTAACCACCAACAACGCTTTGGCGGACAAGCAAATGCAAATCAGCCGACAGAAACAAAACGCTATCACGCAGGCAGTGCAGGGCGTGGCAGGTACGGCAGACAGCATAGGCGGCATCAATGACAGATTTGACAAGGACCTCGAAAAGACTAAGTGATATGGATAAAAAAAAAGAAATCGTAGGGAGTAGCGATACCCCCGTAATCACCGACAAAAAAGTGACTACTACACCACCGACAACGTCAATTGGTGCGACTGCTCCATCGCAGAGCGAGGACGAGTACAACGAGAATCCGCAAGCACCTCCTACTACGCCTGCCCCGGCTGTCACGACAACGGCTCCGCAGTACGATGACACCGACAGGCGCAATCAAGCGAACTTGGCTGCTCAGACGACCACAGCGCCGACAGCCAACGAAAATATGATATTGCAGTTTGACGAGAATAACAAGCCTATCCTTGTCAAGGCGGATGTGGAGACACCGAAAATAACCCCAAAAACGACCGATACGGCTCCTACGACCGATGCTACACCATCAACGGAAGGTGAGGAGTACCACACGTACAGAGATATATTCGCCAAGCTTGCACCACAGACGAGCGAAGAGGACAAGAAAAAGCAGATGCGCAGGGAGAGACGCAAGGCTATCGTCAGCGCACTCGGTGATGGATTGTCGGCGTTGTCCAACCTCTACTTTACCACCAAGGGAGCCCCCGACCAAGGACTCAAGCCTGGGATGACCGAATCCGCAAAAAAGCGGATGGATGATCTACGTGCACAATGGCAAAAAGAAAAGGACAAATATCAAGATCTTATGCTGAAAGGGTTTGAGATGGATAGAGAACAGGGCAATTGGCTGAAATCATACGAGTTGCAGAAAAATGAGGAGGAGCGCAAGCAGAAGACGTTTGAGCAAGAATTGCCGTTGCTCGAGAAAAAGGTGCAAGCCGCTGAAGAAGAGTTGAAAAAACTTATCCGCGAGAACAACATTGGCAATGCTACGTGGCAGCAGAGTGTGGAGGTCAAAAAGCAAGAACTGGCTTGGAAAAAATACGAGCTTGAATTTATGAAATCGCACAAAGGGTACAGCCCTAAAGAGTGGGAGGAACACTTGGCTACCGAGCGTTACCGCAGCCGCACGTTGGCAAACAACAGCGGAGGCGGCGGAGACAAGGGTGCTGATGACACCTACTATATCGCTGACATAGTTAACGGCAAGTCGTTCAACGCATCAAAAGAGCAAGTTATAAAAACATATCGCTGGTTGCAGTCGCGCAATTTCGTTAGCGGTAAAGCCAAAACACCGGCAGATATGGTGTCAGAGATACAGAGCTACTATACTGGTGGCCCCGGCGGCAATCTGTTAGGTGGCGGAAAAAAACATTACGGACGTGTCGACGACAAAAAAGGAGGTTCAAAGACAGACGCATTGCTCGGTGGCAGTAGTAGTGGTATTACAGGACTTTATGACAATTTTTAAAAAACAAAAAAAATGGGCAAAGACAGCGCACTCAAATTATATAACGCTCTCAAATCGCAAGGTAAATATACCAAATCTTTTGCCGAGTTTCAAGGCATCCTCGGTGACAAGCAACGGAGCCGAAAACTATATACCGCATTGAGCAATGATGGACTATACACCAAGACGTTCAGCGATTTCTCCAACCAGTTCGGCAGTGGCAGTGAGACTCCACACACCACACGCACACAGACCACGACACCCAAAAAGACGGATTTCGTGGCGGACACCATCAATATGCTACGCACTCCATCATCGCAGTATACCCGACCACAGCCGAGCAAGGCGGCAGGTACGTTTGAGATGCCGTCAAAATATGACATCTATCACAATATGCCTGATGCCATAAAGCGGCATCAGACACCGACACCGCTAAAGCCGGAGGCAGTAATGCCGTCAGTACCAAGCAATGCGGCAGAGAGCGTATGGGCGGCAGCCGATAAAGCCGCAGGTGCAGAGGTGCGCAAAAAGGTTGACGAGGGGTGGTCTTGGGATAAGATTCTCCGGATGTTAAGCAGCGGAGCATCTGTCACCGGCGGACTTGGAGATGACAATGCCCAAGCCATTGAGACAACGTCAGTGGCACACCTAAAGACGCACGATCTGCAAAAGTTGTCAGACCAAGCGTGGGCGGCACTCGGCTCCAAACAGCAGCAATCAATCATCAACGACTCATACATCTATCTCAAGGAGCAGTACCCCGATGCCGATGACAAGGCTTTGGTAGATGCCGCACGTAAGATGGCAAGGGCTAAAAGCGATGAGCAGATGTACAACCTTGCTGTGGAGAAAAATATGCCTAAGAGTGTTGGCGAGTTTTTCTTGCGCAAGGCAGCGGCAGCAAGCTCTTTCGGCAGTCTATCCAAAGGGTATGCGTCAATGATGGCAGGCACAAGGGGTGATATGGAGGCGGAGGACACCGCCTTGCAGAAATATGGCGCGAAACACAAAGTGGCGGACATAGCAGGCAGTGTGGCAGGCTTTGCCGTTGATCCGTTGACGTATGCATCAGGAGCGGTAGGCGGAGCGGCAACCAAATTAACGTTGTGGGCAGGAGGCAAGGTCTTGTCAGAGGCGGCAGCACGCAAGATGTCGCAGACACTCGGAGGCAAACTGCTCCTCGGTGCGGTAAGCGGAGCGGCTAACTTCGGCACGTTCGAGGCAGGCGGTGAGGCTCTCAACCAATACAAGTGGGGCGGCACTCTCGATGTAGATCCAGAGACAGGCAGATATGTCGTAGGAGATTTCTCTCTCGGCAAGGTGGCATCACAGATGGGACACGGACTCACGATGGGTGGACTTACGGGTGCATTCGGTACGTGGCTCGGCAATGTCAGCACCAAAGCGGCACAAGCCACGACAAGCACCTTGGGCAAACTTGGGGTGCGTGCAGGCGAGCTTGGAGTAGGGCTTGTCGGAGAGGGTACAATATTCGCCACGCCAGAGTTTGTCTCCACGTATGGAGACTACAACGATGTCATAAAGTCTGTATCCGATAAAAATTCCCCCAACTATATTGCCGACGACAAGGAGCGGAGCAAGTATATTGCAGAGCTAAAGGCGCAGAGAGGAGAGCGGATGATGGATATATGGCAAGATAACCTTGCTATGATTGCAGGTTTCAAGGCACAGCACGCAATCAAGTCAGCAGGACGCACCATCTCCGAGCTGGCGGCATCACGCAGAGGCAAGGTCGGATTTGTGGAGCGCATGGGCAGGATGCTTGACGGACATCCAAGCCTCGCCCTGAGCAAGGAGGAGCAGACGGAGTTGGACAAGCACGGCTATGGAGACTTGACACAGATGGTCAAGGAGTATAAGGCGTTTGCTCAAAAGGACGGAGACTTGCCGTACAACAAAATCACGCAGTTGCTCAACGACAAAAACGTAAGCGAGGCGGCAAGGGCAAAGATGTACTACTATGTCACAGGACATTCCTTGCCAATGTCGGCAGTGATTGCGTCCAACGTCATTGACAATGGCGACAAGACGTATACAGTGCAGTCATTGGGCGACAATGGTGTAATCACAAGCAGGACTTACGGGAGCCGCAAGAGAGCGGACTACGAAAAGGCACGCATAGACAGGCAAGCAGAACTCAACGGAGTGGCGATGGCAGAGCAGATGTTTGACAATATGGACAAAGCCGAGCGGCTAAAGGCTGTCTGCACAAGGCTCGCCCAAGACAAGGGCGTGTCGCCGGAGACACTGCTATGGCTGACACACAAAGACCCGAAGCAGATGACTGCCGCAGAAAAGCGGTGGTTGAAAGAGATAGAGGATGCCGCCAACGAGGATGCACCGCAGGGCGAAAACGCCACAGTGAGACACATCAAGGGTGTCATTCTTGACGAGTATGGTGTTGATGTAGACAAGGCATTGCGCAAGGCGGCGGACAGCCGCACCGAGGCGGAGGAAACAGCCATATCGGCTTACAACAACGAATTGGTGCGGGCGGTCGCAGAGCGCAAAAATGCCATTAGACAAGACGAGACGACTGACGCATACAGACGGGGCTACGAGGCAGACACGCAAGGGATGCGTGACGCCTACGTGGCGCAGATGTATGAGCCAAGCGAGGATAATGCCGAGACACTCAGAGGGGTGGAGTCGCAAATCAAGGAGAGTGCCAAATATCAAGCGGCATTGGAGAGAGACGAACTGACTCAGATGACGCACAAAGACGGCTCCATACACCTTGCCACGCTTAAAGATAAAGACAAGGACGGCAATGGCAAGCAAGTGTACATAGTAGACGGCGACATTGTGATGAAGGAAGACGGGAGCGGCATTGACGCAGACGCAAGCAGTAAGAGCGTCATCATATACGACCCGGCTACTGGAGAGAAAAAGATGGTGTCACCGACTGCGGTTGACGGCATAGAGTCGCTTGGCGAGGTCAAGACGGCAGAGCAGACCGAGGCGGAGATAAACGCACGTATGCAGGACACCATCCAAAGAGGCAAGGATTGGTTGGTGGGCAACGTAGCCAACCCTGTCGGTATGCAGATACAATTGGGTGACGGACGTATCGCCACCATAGAGGCGATGCACGAGGACGGCAAGTCAGCCATAGCGACACTCCCTGACGGCACTCAGTTCATGGTGCCAAAAGACGTATTGCAGAGGATCGTCAACAACGGGCAGTATGCGGATTACAAAGCGAGGAGAGATGCCGAGGCAAGCAAACGAGAGGCAGAGCAAAGCACAGAGAGCGCACCGGAGACAGCCACGGAAGGCGGACAGCCATTGCCGGAGGAGGCTTCCACTAAAGAGGAGGAGAGCAGAGAGTATGCGCAAGGAGACGTGTTTGATGTCGTTGTGGACGGGCAGAAGATGCACGCAGAGATAGTCTCTCCAAAGGATGCAGACGGAAGGTTCGTTGTCAATGTGGATGATGGCGAGTCTATGCGCACTCTGTATGTCACCCCTGAGGAGTTGGCTGCAATGGAATACAGGAAGGAGCCATCGACAAAGGCGGAAGAGACAAGGATTGCCACCGAGGGCTCCTCTGAAAAGGCATTGGAGAGAGGAGAGCAACCGACAGAAGAACACACCCCGACTGCGCTTGAGCGTATTCCGAGAGATGAAAAAGGCAACGCTCAATTCCACGATGTTGACACCGAAACCGCTTGGGACGGTCTCGTGGAGATGTCGGGCAACGAGGAAACCGCACATAAGGTGGCGGAAGCATCGCTCGCCAATGCCGAGAAGAGGCTGAAGGCGGCAAAGGCACTGAAGGAGAAAGGCGAGACGCCGGAGGAATTGTTGCAGTCAATCAAGGACAACGAGGCGGCAGTGGCGGAAGCACAGAGGACGGTCGATGCTTGGAAAGCCATAGTAGGCGAGAAGTCACGCAGAGAGGAAGCCGCCAAGGCGGAAGCGGAGCGCATAGCGACCGAGAAGGCGGAGGCGGAAAGGAAAGCCGCTGAAGAGCGTGAACGTGCCGAGGCGGAGGAGAAGACTCGCATTGAGGCAGAGAAGAAAGAAGCGGAGAGGATTGCTGCAGAAAAGGCGGAGGAAGAAGCTCGTGTTGAAGCCGAAAGGAAGGCCGAGGAGGAGCGCATTGCCAATCAGAAGACTGAAGAGAAGACTGCGAAGGCGGAATCCGACAAGGAGGAAGCGGAGAAGCGAATGGACGATGAAGAACCAAAGCCCTTAGGGAGTGGTGTGTTTGGAAACATCTACAACCAATTCAAGGGCAAGGTGAAGGAAGCCTTTGATTTCTTGATGAAGCATAAAGGTGGCGACTTGCTTGGTGTGTTCCACAGGAAAGATGTCGGTGACATTGATTTGGTGTGGGGTGACGAGAATGGCGGACTTGCCCATATTCTCAACAAGCACGTTGGAGAGGGTAAGAGTTTCGCCAACGTGGACGAGGCGATGAGCCACATACAAAACATTATAGAAACTGGAAAGAACGATTTTGAGGACGGAGATAAGATTGTGTTCAGAAAGGGGTCTGAATTGGTCACGGTCAGAAAAAACTTCAGAGAGGGAGGTAAAAAAATAGCCGACAAAAACTGGGTTTTGACGGCTTATGACAAGGAAGCAGCTGACAATGGCAATCGCGTTACAACCAAAGTCATTGAAGGCAAAGCTACGCCGCACACTGCTTCCATCGACAAAGGTAGCGAAAAGCCGGAGAAGAAGCAAGAAAAGCAGAGTGTTTTTGACAAGGCTAAGGAGATTGCCGACAAGGAGGAGAAGAAACGCAAGGCTGAGGCTGAGGATGACTCGGCTCTCGGTCAAGCGACAAGAGCCGTGGGCAAGAAAAAGAAGGTCAACCCGTTCAAATACACGGCTTCCCAAAAGGACGCCGGAGAGGTGATGAAGGGTGTGCATTATGCCAACGGCTATGCGTATGCCTCTGATGGATACATTCTCTTCAAGGAGAAAGCGGACTATCCCAAAGAGTGGGAAGGTACGACAAGAGACAAGGACGGCAATCTGATTGACGGGAAATATCCGGACGCGGAAAAGGCGATACACAGATTGGTTCACATCCCCGACAAGGAGGTTGAGTCGTTGCCGTCAAAGGGGGTGCTTGACTTCGCCATCGCTGCAAGCAAGAAGTTGAAAGGAGAGGCAATACCTGTCGCAATTGACGGAATATTCTTTAATGCAGTCAATCTGAAGAAGTTTCTTGAAGCGGTTGCATCCAAAGGAATGGACAAGGTTGTATACAGACATCCTATGCTGTATGCCACCAACGGCAAGGATGAGATTGTAATGATGCCTACAGTGAATACATTGGAGGGAACATTGGATATTGCCGACAAGATGGAAAGAGCAGGTTTGCCCAAAGAGCAGATTGATGCGTGGAAGGCACACATTGAAGCCGCTGATAAGAAAATGTCGTTTGAGGATTTCCAAAATGCCGAAAAAAACGCCAAGAGGAAAGGTGTCAGACTCACCGAAGCGGAAAGTCCGAAGCGTAAGGCTGACGAGCGTTATCAGAGAGGTGAAGGGGGCGTGAAGCCTTCTAAGGCTGAGGTAGCGTTGCGTGATGCTGTGATAGACAGACTGCGCGAAAGCGGAATGGATGTGATTGCGGACGAGGCTGAGGGTCAGAGGGTGCTGGATGAGGTGAACGGACGAGCTAAGGTTCAGATGGGTGATGCGCCTGAGACTTTTGCTGAGCGTCAGAAGCAGGCTGTTGAAAGCCATGGTGTCGTGATGCCGGGGTTGAATGAAAGCTATGTTGAGGTTGTGAAGGATATTCCAAGACATGAATATACTGGAAGCATAGCTGAAGCAACACGTGAAGCCATTGATGCAGCGAAAAGAAAGTATGCAGGAAAGGAATTGACCTATAATAATTATGGAGCCAACTTCAATTATACAATATCTGCTAATGCTATTGATATTTGTTTAAGCCCCAAACATCAGAATTTGAGTGCAAACAAAGGCATACATTTGGCATTGGCGGAACATCTTGACGAAGTAATCAATAAGAGTGTCGAGGTGGAGGAGCATCCTGACTACATAAAGGGCAAGGATGGAAAGCGTGGCGAAGAGGTGAACCCGAATGCCATTATGCATAGATTCTATGGTGTAGCAGTAATTGATGGTACGCCTTGCAGAGTGATGACTCTGATGCGTGAAGACGGTAGAAGCGAAGAGGCCAATGGTGTCCATTCGTATGAGGTTCAAAAAATAGAAGTGCTTGACAACGAATCGCCAAGCACCTCTAATGGTGTGGGTACGCAGATGAAAGATTTGTCTGCCTATCCGCTTGCAAAGTTACTAAAAGGAGTTGAAAAGTCATACGATAAGGGCAAATATTTGCTTGATGAGAGCAAAAAACGTTCTGTAGGTCTTAGAGAGCAGCGTGTGGACGGTGCTGATGGCGTTCGTTTCTTCCGTACAGCGAATGGTGAGGCGTATGGCTTTACTGTTGGTGGCAGGATTTATATCGATCCGAGGATTGCAACGAGCGAGACCCCGGTGCATGAGTATGCTCATTTGTGGGCTGAGGCTCTGAGGAACGGCAATCCTAAGGAATGGCAGAACGTTGTGGAGCTTATGAAGGGTACGAAGGTCTGGGACGAGGTGAAGGCGCGTTATCCTGAGTTGAAGAGTGACGACGAGATTGCTGACGAGGTGATTGCTACGTATTCAGGCAGACGTGGTGCGGAGCGTCTGCGTGAGGAGCAGCGCAAGATTGCTGAGGGTAATGGCGGCGTGTTTGAGAAGGCTGAGGCTGTCAATGCTCTTGAACGCGTGAAGCAGGCTCTGAAGAAGTTCTGGAATGGTGTGGCTGACTTCCTGCACATTCATTACAAGAGTGCAGAGGAAGTTGCCGACCGTGTGATGAAGGATTTGCTTGAGGGTGTTGACCCAAGAAAGATGGGAAAAACAAAGGACGGTGGTGTACGATTCAGTGCTAAACAAAAAAGAGCACTTGAAACCGCCTCTCTTGGAAATGTTCCAAGGTCATTAACTGTCGTTTCAAGTGCTGCTGGTGCAAATGTATTAAATAATATTGAGAATCTTGCAAAAGAATTTGAAAAATCTGCAACCCAGCCTAAAACTTTCATTGGTGATGTAGCGAAGGCTCTTGGTGCAAGCAGGTTCGGCAGTGGTAGCGAGTATGCTACATTCGAGACCAAGAATGGTAATATTGTAACAATTCGCCTTGCGAACCATAATGCTCATGTTTCCGGCTTTGACCATAACGACAAGGATAATGGTATAAGTATCGTTATTTCTCCAAAGCCTAATGAGGGCATTACAAACGATGGCAACGCTCATATCACGGAGTTCTATTATGACTCTATCAAGTTGCGTAGAGCCGAGGGTAAGCCTTTGGCTGAGATTGTGCGCTCTATCAAGCAGGCTCTGTACAGTGGTGAGTTTAAGGACACGACTGGACTTGCCGAGCGTCAGGAGGTGAATGGTGAGGATGTGATTCGCTATCAGTCGTCATCAGAGAATAGCGACAAGACTCTTGCCGGTGTTCATAACATCACAGAGGAGAAGCTGCGCAAGGCTTTGAAGTTGGGAGGTCTTGCAAATCCGAGTGTTGCAGTGATAGACATTTCCAAGAATAGTCATGAGGGTTTTGGTGAGATTTCGCTGATATTGCCTTCTGAAAAGGTGGCTAAGAGAACAGGAAAGAACGCTGGTACTTGGCAGGGAGATGCTTGGACTCCTACCTATCCGCAGATAGAGAGACGGATGAGCAACAAGGGGGCTGAAAAAGCTTCTAAGGATGTTCTTTCTGTTCCTAGTGATATGTATAGCGAGGTAAGAATTGGACTTGACCGATGGCTGGATAGTGGAGAAGCAAACTCTGCTATGGCTTATATGTTCCTTCACGAAAAGGGTGTGGCTCCTGAACCGAAGAAGATTCAGCCTAAGTTTAGTGATGAAGCATACAACGAGTTGAAGTCTATTACTGCTGGAAACTTCAATATCTATGGTATCAGCAAAGCTGATGCCCAGAAGGTCTTGGCTATGTACATTGACGCCTATTTTGATGGCGATAAGGATTTGTATGAGGATAAGACCAAGGCTTGGCTGGAAAAAAACAGGTCTATCGTTGATGCTGGTGATAAGGGTGGAATGAGATATGCCATCGCCAAGGAGAATGTTAAACTGTATGATGAATATGGTTTCAACTACAGGGGTGTGCAGACTTTCGTCAGGGATGTAGAGTATGATCATCGTAATACTGGAGTTGACATGAATGCTACGCTTAATGAGGTTGAAGACTACATTAAGACCAATAGCTTGACAGATGAGTTCAATACTTGGCAGGAAGGTAAGGAAAAGGAATATGGAATTAAGGAGGTTATCTTTGATGGCTTTACTCCTAGTGGTAATCGTAGATATATACCAAACACATTGGAGAATGTTTCCAAGATAATGAAGAAACAAGGTCGAAATGGTGCAACAGGAGCATGGGCATCTTTCCCGAACTTTGCTGCAAGGTTGATGCCTTCTTATGGAACATTGGAGGATATTCGCTCTAAGAAAGGCTTGTTGACTTCTGACCGTGAAAAAATTGATGATTTCAGAGAAAAGTGGTCGAAGGTATTCTTTGAACTTGGCATGAAGTGCCAGCCTGACGCAACTGGTACTTTTGATGATTATGGTTTTGATAGACTTTCTGAGGCAGCTATGACCAGTGACCCACAAGCCTTTTTGAAGCAGGAGTACAATGTGGACTTCTCTGACGAGGACACAAAACGTTTGAAGAAAATGGTTAAGGCAATTAAGGAAGAGTATCCTGCCATGTACTTTGAGACGAAGTTTGAGCGTCCTGTTTACTTGAATGAATTTGCTGCAGTTGTCGTGCCTAATGACTTGGGAGCTGATGTGAAAAAGGCACTGTCAGATTTAGGCATTGCAATGTATGAATATGATGCATCGAAGGAAGGTGACCGTAGTCGTGCCTTTGATGAAGCGGTAAAGAGCAGTGGAAAGATTCGCTTCCAGTTCATCGGTGAGAAGGGTGCTGCGGAAGCCGACCATGCCGAGGAGGTTTTTGCAAACGAAAATGTAGAGCGCAGTGTAAGGGAGAGCCGAAGCGAGAAGACGGAGTTGACAGCGGAGGAGCGGGAACTGAGGGACAACCTTGTGGAGCGTATGCGCAAGGGTGGACTTGACGTGGTGACTGATTCGGAAGAGATGCAGAGAGTCATAGACACCGAGAATGAGCGGACAAGGATGATGGGTGCCGGTTCAGTCCGTGAGCATCGTGTGTACCACGGCAGCGGAGCGGACTTTGATGCTTTCGACCACTCGCATATGGGCGAGGGAGAAGGTGCGCAGGCTTACGGCTGGGGTACTTATGTGACCGAGGTGGAAGGTATCGGCAGGACGTATGCTATTCAGAATAGTAAGTATGCAAGAGAATATCCTGTATATAACGGTGATTCCCACGGACTTAGTGAGGGGCGCATCAATGAAATATTGGAGGTTTTTTTAGATGGTGTCTCTGACGAAACCTATATCCTAAGAGCGTGGGATGATGCTATGCAGTGGTATAGCAATAAGAAGAACGATGATTATGCACAATCTTTAGTCAGAGACGCATCATTACTGAATCCTTCTGATATTTCCATTGCTGGGTCCAAGACAAGAAATCTTTACACCGTAGAAATCCCCGATGACAACGGTGACAACTATCTGGATTGGAATGGACACCCTGCTGAATCTTTACTGAAAGGTGTAGGTTCGTTTTTGGAGAGTAATGGCTTTGAGAGGGTACAGGATAACCCTGCCAGATATGAGAAAGGCGAAAGCACCGTTGTTTTGAACCCCAATGCGACTGGAGCTGATTTGTATGCGGAATTGCGTGAGGCTCTTGGCAGCGACAAGAAAGCGTCACAAGCATTGGCTGAGTTAGGCTGTATTGGCATCAAATATCCTGCTGACAATATGCGAGGTGGCCGTGAGGATGGCGCAAAGAACTACGTTATCTTCAACGAGAATGATGCGAAGATAACCGACCATACACGCTTTCTGCGTACTGCGGACGGAGAGGTGTACGGCTTGGTGAAGGACGGACGCATATACCTTGACCCAAAGGTGGCTACAGCGGAGACCGCGGTACACGAATACACGCATCTGTGGGGCGATATGCTGAGACGCAAGGATTCCGAGCAATGGAGCCACACGGTGAAGGAACTGAAGAACAGCGTTCTTTGGGAGGAAGTGAAGGAGTTGTATCCGGAGCTGAAGACCGATGACGAGATAGCGGACGAGGTGTTGTCGACGTTCAGCGGACGCAGAGGAGCGGAACGCTTGCGCGAGGAGACACGCAGGGTTGCCGATGGCGATGGCGGAGTGTTCACCAAGGCGAAGGCTATCGAGACGTTGGAGCGAGTGAAGGAAACCATAGCGCGGTTCTGGGAAGGCGTGGCGAGGATGTTCGGCATCAACCGCTACCGCAGTGCCGAGGAGTTGGCTGATATGGCAATGAAGGACTTGCTTGACTCCAAGAATCCTATGAAGGACGAGAGCGGAATGAGAAAGCGAGGAGAGGTTGGCGAGACGCTTGCCACGTCAGGCGCATATTTCAGCGGAGGCGGACTGCTTGAAGCAGGTCTGAAGGGCGTGATAGACCCAAAGGTTGCGGTTGAGTTCAGCGAGAAGATAGCAGGAGTGTATGCCGACAACCACGGCAACCACATTGTTGTGGCAGACGTGAGGGATGTCGATCCCAAGAAACTTGTAGGCGCGGTTGACGGAGGCGAGGTGCAGTACTTCCACGCATCTCCGGTGTGCAAGAACTTCTCCAAAGCCAAGCGTGAGGGAGGCGAGGTTGAACTTGACAAGGAGACAGCGTTGTCGACAGCCGAGTTTATAGCGAAGACAAGACCGAAGGTGGTGACCATAGAGAACGTAAAAGGCTACCGCAATAGCGAAGCGTTGAAAATCATCACTGACGAGCTTACCCGTCAAGGATATGACTGGGATGCCGATGTGTACAACGCGGCAGACTACGGAGGCTATACGAAGAGAGAACGGCTGATAGTGCGTGCCAAGCGAGACGGCAAACTCCCTCCCAAGCCGGAGAAACTTCCCGAAGAACTGAGGAAGAAGGGATGGTATAGCGCGGTGGAAGATTTGATTCCACACCTTGAAGAGAAAAAGACAGGTGTTCCGCAAGGCACTGACGAGCGGTTGAAGAACAGTGGAATAGACTACCGCACCATTGACAAGCCTTTGTATGTGTTCGGACGTGGCTATGCCAACAAGACCGTAGGGCACGCTTTTGCCGATGAGCTCCTGCCAACGCTGACCACCGGAGGTGGAGACATCATAATAATGCCTGACGGCAGGGTGCTTAAAGCGTCACCGAGGGTACTTGCGAGAGTCACGGGACTGCCCGACACGTACAAGATGCCTGAGACAGACCAGTTGTCGCACACCATAGTCGGCAACGGCATCCCAACGCAGTTGACCGAAGGTGTCATCGCTCCATTGCTTGACAATGCCATTCCGTCTGCCGAGCGAGCCACCAAGCGTGAGAGCGTGTTTGACGTGGCGGATAGAGTGTCGCAGAACCTTGAGGAGCGGACGAGGGCGATGGCTGTTAAGAAAGCAAACGATAGATTCAATGAGGAACTTGAACTGCAAGTAAAAGGAGAACTTGAAGAAGGGCACGTCTACAAATTAGGTATGCCGTCAGAGATATTGCTTTCTACGGGAGTGCCGAATCTGCCGATACAAATGTCTGCGCAACGACTTGAAGACAAAGCAACCAAATTTGGGCATAACTTTGACATTGCAGAAGTTAAGGATCTGGTCAATGCTATTCAGAAACCTATCGCAATCTTTGAATATGGAGACAGAAACAAGTCTCAAAATCTTATTGTAGAAATACAGAAAGACGGGAAAAACTTCATTATCGGATTGTCATTAAATCCAGTGGTGAAAGGGAAAGCACTTGAAATTAACAGTGTGAGAAATGTGTTTCCAAAAGATAATGCAGAATGGCTGAATTGGATTTCTCAAAACAAACTTCTTTATGCAGACAAAGAAAAAATCCAAGCGTTGATAGATAAACAGCAAACCAATCTCGCTGACGTTAACTATCTCAACTTGGATGATGTAGCAAAGAAAGTGAAAGATTTTGAAAATCCCAAGCTTTTTGATGGAAAAATTTCAGAAGTAGACAAAAAGGGTTCAGATTCAATCGACCGCTCCGTAAGAGAGAATCCCAAAAACGAGGATAAGCCACGCTTCAGCAGAAAGCCGGGCGAGAGCATCTTCGACTATGCGTCACGTGTGTCGGAGGACGTGGATAGAAGCGTGAGAGAAAGAGTAAGCGCACGGGACGAGTATGAGAAGAAGGTCAAGAGCAAAGGCTTCCAAACGAAGGAGGCGTTGCAGAACAGTATGCTCGGACTGCAGGAGTTTATGTATGCAATAGACCACGCATCGGGCAACAAGCGGTACATAGAGGACATTCCCGACTTTGAGAATCCGATACTCGGAGAGAACCGCCTGTCGTCGGTGAACAAAGAGGAGATGCACCAAGTGGCCAAGACGCAATTCAAGCCGTTGATGTCGGCAGTGGCCAAACTGAGCGGCAACGGCAAGGAGAGCGGCGAATTGTACGACTATATGTTCGCCAAGCACGGACTTGAGCGTGATGCCGTGATGCGGCAGAGAGAGGCGCAGAGAGAGTTTGACAAGTACCAAAAGGCAAATCCCAAGGGTACTAAAACGATTGGGGATTTCGTTGCAAGCCTTGAAGGCAAAGACTATGCAGGACTTACGGCATTGACGGCAGAAGACGGCAGGGTGAAGTCGATACAATCGCAGATAGACGCCATAGACGAGCAGATGAAGGCTACAGACGACCAATTGTTGCTCCGTAAACTCGGTGGTCAGAAGAAGCGGTTGAAGGTGGATTTGCTCAATGCCGCAAGGGATGCCGCCGATGATATTCGCAAGACTTTTGAAAACAATCCGAGCCATGATCGGTCAGACATAAATGAATTGTGGAGTCGAGTAAACGAGGTGAACGGCAACACACTGAGGAAGTTGTATGAGAGCGGTATGCTCACGAAAGAAGCATACGACGACATCAGCAGCATGTATACGAATTATATCCCTATGAGGGGATTCGACCAAACGACAAGCGCGGATGCCTACGCTTATCTGACGCACGGCGACAGCGCATTCAACGCACCGATAAAGACAGCCAAAGGGCGCAGTTCCAAGGCTGACAATCCTATAGCATATATGCAGGCGATGGCGGAAAGTGCGATAATGCAGGGCAACCGCAACGTATTGGTGAAACAAAAGATGTTGAACTTTGTGCGCAACCATCCGAGCGACCTTGCGAGTGTCAGCGATGTCTGGTTGCAATATGACTCGGTTGCAGATGAGTGGAAGCCGGTGTTCCCGGACAACATCGGTGCTAACGACAGCGCATCTGTGGTGGCTCAGAAGATGAAGGCTTTCGAGGATAAGATGGAACAGATGGCAGAGAAACACCCGGACTTGGTGCAAAGAAGCAACGAAGCACCTGACATCCCATATAAGGTGGTAGAGAAAGGGCAGTTGAACGAACACCAAGTGCTTGTGAAACAAAATGGCAAGTCTTACATCATCACCGTCAACGGCAGTCCAAGAGCGGCACAGGCGGCGAATGGCTTGACGAATCCGGACACAGACCTTACGGGCGCGGTCGGTAAAGTCTTCGAGGGAGCCGAGGCGTTGAACAGACAATTGTCCTCCTTATACACCACGTTGAACCCCGACTTCATTGGCTCAAACTATGTGCGAGATGCCTTGTACTCAAATACAATGGTGTACGTCAAGGAAGGAGCTAAGTATGGTGGTTCCTTTAATCTCAATTTCGCCAAATACAATCCTGCGGAAATGGCGAACCTATATGCACGTTACAACAAAGGCAGCCTTGACACATCCAATGAAACGCATAGACTGTTTTTGGAGTTTATGCAGAATGGTGGAGAAACTGGCTTCGTGAACCTAAAGCAGATAGAGAAGAGGAAGTCGGAGATAGCGAAAGCAATCAAGCGGGATGGGGAAATATCCGCGGCACAAATTTGGGGCGGTTTGAACGATGCCATTGATTTCGCCAACAGGGCAGTAGAGAACAGCGCAAGGTTTGCGGCATATGTCACGTCACGGAAGAGCGGACGCAGTGTAGGAAGGTCAGTATATGACGCAAAAGAGATTTCTGTCAACTTCAACAGAAAGGGAAGCGGCTCTAAATTTATGGGAGCGGAAGGACAGACCAAGGCAGGAAACGCCGCCGCTTTTGTGTCGGGAGCCGGAAGAGGCTTGTATATCTTTTGGAACGCAGGTCTTCAAGGCCTCACTAACTTCTCAAGACAGATAGGGAGACATCCCGGCAGAGCGTTGACATTGGCGTCATTGCTGTTTGGCTTTGGTGCATTGATGTCGTATTTAGGGAATAGAGACGATGACGATGAAAACAATTACTTCAATCTTCCCAAGTATATCCGCAGAAGCAACGTCTGCTATAAGATTGGAGATTTGTTTGTCACGATTCCACTTCCCGTTGAGTATCGGTCATTCTATGGACTTGGAGAATTGGCGAGCAGCACACTTGCCGGAAAAGAGGACGGAACGACAAAAGACATCGCCAAAGAAGCGGTTTCACAAGTATCGCAGTTGTTCCCTATTGACTTTGCAGAAGGAGGCGGAGGACTGCACGCATTGATTCCGAGTGCCGTAAAGCCGATAGTAGAGGCAGAAACCAACACCGCATGGACAGGTCTGCCGATTTATAAGGACAATGATTTCAACAAGAATATGCCAGAGTACACGAAAGTGTATAAGACCGCCAATGGGCATCTTGTTGAGATAGCGAGAGCGTTGAACGATGCCACAGGAGGCAACAAGTACAAAAAAGGCTTTATAGACATAAATCCTGCGAAAATGGAATATGTCCTCAAGGGTATGCTCGGAGGAGCGTTCAGTTTCCCAGACAAACTTGTCAAAACAACAGAGACGATTATGGGCGACCGTGAATTTGATTGGCGGAACACACCTTTTGCCAACAGATTCGTGAGGAGCGCAGACGAGAGGACGGAGTACAAGTCTTTGAACGAACAATACTTTAAGTTGAAAGATGAAATGGATGTCGTCAAACAACAGCTGAAAGGCTTTGAAAAAGAAGCTGATGCCGGGAACGAAAAATACGAAAAGGCTCTGCTTCAATTGGAGGACAGCAAAGATTATGAAAGGTTGGAATTGTTCAAGGATTATGAGAAGGAACTTAAAGGTTTGAACGATGAACTCAAGGAACTAAGGATGTCTCCTGATTATGACAAGGCAGAAGAAAAAGAGTTGCAAAAAGAGATTGCGGAACTACAGAGACAATTGATCGACGAGATGAGAGAAATTAAAAAATAACTACGCTTAACTGATTGTGTTCTATAACTTTGAGGATATGATAAAGGTTAACAAGAATAGAATGATACCGTTGTCTCGGCTTACTCAAAGAGAGCGAGCCGAGATGGACACGGTCAAGTTTGACAACAAGTTCAACGATGACCGCAAAGCGACAGACATCCTTTTCCTTGCGAAGAACTATTGGGATGCTATGAGCAAGTTCCGCAAAGACCGGAAGCGCAACAAAAATTACAATTACGGCAACCAATGGGGCGACAAGGTGGTAGTGGACGGCAAGGCGATGACCGAGGAGGAGTATATCATAAAACAAGGCGGCACACCGCTGAAGTCCAATCTTATCCGCAGGCTTGTGCGCAACGTGCTTGGAGTGTACCGCACTCAGACCAAGGAGCCAATGTGTGTAGCTCGAGACCGAGACGAGCAGACGCTCGGAGAAACAATGTCGACCATACTCCAGTACAATTGGCAGTTGAACCATATGTCGGAGATAAATGCGAGGTCGTATGAGGATTTCCTCATAGGCGGTCTCGTTGTGCATAAGAAAACGTTCGGGTGGCGCAACGGCAAGTGCGACTGCTGGACAGACTATGTCAACCCGGACAATTTCTTCGTTGACAACAGAGTCACCGACTTCCGCAGTTGGGATACGCAGGTAATAGGCGAGATACATGACTATTCGTTCGAAGATGTGTGCCGAGAGTTCGCACATTCACCGGAAGACTATGCGGCGTTGCGAGGCATCTACGCACAGGCGCACAATGCCAAGTACTATTCCATAGACACGTCATATACTTTCGGATCGAAGAGGGAAGGAGACCTTGACTTCTTCATCCCCAAAGACCCTAATCTATGCCGTGTCATAGAGGTTTGGAACAAGGAGATGAAACCCCGCTTCCGGTGCCATGACTATATGACGGGAGACTACTACAAGATAGACGAGGAAGACTATAAAGAGTTTGTCTTGGACGAGAACCAACGCAGAAAGGAACAGGGTATGGCGCAGGGCATCGAGGAGGACGACATCCCTACCATTGAGGCTGAATGGTTTATGGATGACTATTGGTATTACAGATTCCTCACCCCTTTCGGTCACATATTGCAGGAAGGCGAGACACCCTACAAACACCTCTCCCATCCGTATGTATACAAGGCATATCCTTTGATTGACGGAGAGATTCACTCGTTTGTCAGCGATGTCATAGACCAGCAGAAATACGTCAACCGACTGATAACGCTGAACGACCTTGTCATACGCAGCAGTGCCAAAGGAGTTGTACTCTTCCCCGAGGAAGCAAAGCCGGACGGAGTAACTTGGCGAGAGTTGCAGGAGACGTGGGCGAGAGCTGACGGCTTTATGGTGTACAACGGCAAGAGCGGCACAGCACCGAGACAAATGAGCAGCAACAACACCAACGTAGGCATCCAAGAGTTGTTGTCGTTGCAGTTGAAGTTCTTCGAGGACATCAGCGGTGTCAACGGAGCGTTGCAAGGCAAGCCGGGCTATTCGGGGATGTCGGGAACGTTGTATGCGCAACAGACACAGAACGCCACTACATCGCTTGTGGACTTGCTTGAGACATTCTCATCGTTCGTGGTGCAGTCGGCATACAAGGACGTGAAGAATATGCAGCAGTTCTACGACACCAAGAAAAAGGTGAACATTGCAGGACGCAGTGGCGGAGCGGTGGTCTACGACCCTGAGAAGATAAACAACATAGAGTTTGACCTTTCCATTGTCGAAAGCACGCAGACACCTGTCGTGCGTCAGATGGCGAACGACTTCCTTATGCAGATATGGCAGTCCGGTCAGATTACATTGGAGCAGTTGCTTGAAGCAGGCAATTTCCCATTTGCCGACAGTCTGTTGCAGCAAATCAAGACACAAGGACAGGCGATAGCGCAAGGACAGCAACCACAGCCGTTGTCGGCAGACGTGCAGCAACAAGTACAGCGGCAGGCGAACCCAGCCGCTGTACAACAGATGCAGACAATAATGCAGGGAACCTAATGCTTGGCGAACCAATCGAGGAATGCGGAATGTTTAAGGGCGGTGATGTCGGCAGGCATCTCGCCCTTTCCGTTTCTATAGGGGGTGCAATAGAAACACGCCCTTTGCATATCGGCAACGGACGCATCTTTAGGTATGTAGTTTTTCCGTTTGAGGATACTGAAGTTGCGTCTGTCAACAACGACAAGTCTGCCATCCTCAGACGGCATCACATAATAACGCTCACCATTTTCACTATGAGCGTTGTCCGCTTTTCTTACGGCAAGAGAATATACAATCTCAGCCTTGATTTTCTTGAAAATATTCATATCAGAATTTTGCTAAAGAGTTAATATTGGTCTTTGTTATCAGTCTATCGTTGTGTGCCACAACGCTTGGACGTTCCATCTCGAAGAAGCATATATGCAACCCAATGGCACGAGTCATCAACAAGTCATCGTGCTTTCCGATTTCCGCACCGAACGATCCGTTCTGCTTCTGTTCGTAGCATAGATACTCATCAAGGCACCGCTCGTCACGCTCTACATACAGAGCCTCCCTGACTACTTTCACAAGGGTGGATATAATCATCGGTTTTGTCTGCACGTTTGTGTGGAATCCATACTTCACGCTTCTCCCCTCACGGATGTCAATCTCGCTCGGCTTGCGCGCATACAAATTGTTGTAGACATTCTTGATTTGGTTGAGGATGAACACCGACTGGTCGCCATCAACCATTCTATCCCTGTCTTTAGTTTCAAGGGTGTTGGACTCTATGACAAGCAGGCTGTCGTTGTATAGTTTGGCTATCTGAGCCGCTTTCCACGCAAGAAGGTCGTGGTCTATGTGTCCGTACCATTGCGCCACCACGCAAGGCTTTCCGTCCGTCTCCATCATCCAATATCTGTCGAACACCACGACAACGGAGAAGTCGGCTTTATTGGAACGACCTCCAACGTCCACCACAGTAAGGTATCGGTTTGCGATGCGCTTGTCCGGGAACACTTCCGGCAATTCCCACACACAGAACTTTCCTTGCGAGTCCGCCTCGAATTTCACGTGCTGCAAAGCCTCCTTGCCGCTGTCACCGTCACCATACACGTCCCCGACAAGCTGAGGAGGGCGACAGGACGGTTTGAGCAATTCCACCTTGTATTTGTCGAACACCGAGCATCCTGAGTGTTGGAAAGCCTCCACGTCATCGGATGGATATTCGGCAGCCATATCACCATGTTCATCATACTCGGCACGTTTCAGACAATACCAATGGATTCCTTCAAGCGTGGCTCCCTGCTGCCATAGCCACCACAGATACTTTCCGCTGTCGTGCCGTCTGTCCGAGATATACTCGTTAAGTCTGTTCTTGTAGAGATTCCTTGCAAATTCATCCCTGTCTTTTATCGGCAGTGTGTATCTCTCAATCTTGAACCACGGCACGAACAAGGATTTGAATGTAGACTTGTTCTCCTTAGCCGCCCGGTATTCAGACTCGAAGAAATTGCCCGTTCCGTTGGCTGTGGACTCATAGACAATCATTGTCATAGGCATAAGACCAGCACCGGAGCAGGCGGTACGCACAATCTCCTGCGGTGTCTTGCCCTCGGTCTTCTTCCAAAACGCAACCTCGGTGCAATGTACAAGCGCGGAGTCGCCGCCACGCGCGGAGTTAGGCTCAACGGCAGTGCCTATCTTCACCTTGCAGTTGCGTTGCGGAATCTTGAAGATGTTCCCCGATGCGGCTTCCGTCATAAACTTAGGCTCGTTGTCCTTGAAAGACGCACCGACATCGTACATCATCTCCAATGGATATGCCTGAATCAGTTTGTCGAACATACCTTTCACTTCCACCGAAGCATCCTTCGTGTGACCGACTATAAGGCTGTTCCATCCCGTCTTGTGGACAAGTTGTATCCACGACATATAAATCTGCGTCACCGTAGAGCCACCCCATTGGCGAGCCTTCAGCACTATCACACGGATGGGCGCACCGGCAAGGCGCATCTCCTCGAACACCGACACAAGCATACGTTGCGGAAGATTCAGCGAAAAAGGGATGTCATCGCCACCCTCCTTGTTCTTGATCCTTGCGAACACGAACGCCCAAAAGCAGAAGTCGTGCTTGCACCGTATGCGTATAAGTGTTTCCGACAAGGCTTCCTTTCCTATTTCCGGTCTGCCCGACGCTCCGAGGAACTTCGCCAAAGAACCGCACCTAAGCACCGCTTTCACGAAAGGCTCCTCGAGCATCGCTTTCGGCACGTACTGCCTCGGTATGTCAAAGTCGGGAATCTCAATCCATTCACGTTCCAATATAGCACCTTCTCCGGTCAAAGGATTGAACGGAGCGAAAAGGACGGCATTCCTCTTGTCGTTCTCCTTCAGCAATCGTTCAATTTCTTCTTCCATTTAATCGGATTGATAAGCAGTCCGTACAACAGACCTGCGATGTAACAATATAGATGGATTATGCCGTTCACACTCGGTATGAGCATACCGAGGAGAATGAACGCTGCCATATATGAATGGTAGTAAACCTTGTGCTCCACCAGATAACTGAAGCGACCGAGCAGAACGAAGCATATTCCGGACAATCCTACAGTAGGCACGTCCCACATTATAGGAGTGAACGAAGCGCATACAAACGCCACAACAATGTCGGACACCGCAATGTTGAAAGTGAACGCCACGGCAAGCAGACACCACACGTTCATAAGACAGTGGATAGCAGAGACGTGGAAGAAATGATAAAGGAATCTGTTGCGGAAAGCGCATCCGTCGAATATGGCGAAAGCCTCCACATCGTTCACGAGTAGAAGACAAATAACAGCGGCTGACACCGCAAGCACTATATTGCGAGCTGTCCGTTTCTCCATCTCTTCTTGATTTTATGGAGGATGACCTTTGCACTCTTTATTGTGAGATAGAACTTAGGCGCACCGCCCTCTATCACACGTATAACGGCATCCTCAAGTTTGATACCTTCGTGAGCCCGCTCAATCTCAGCCACACGCTTCTCTATCTCCTCGAACATCTCTCTGCGAGTGCCGCCCATCTGTGCCAAGTCATAGCCCTTGCGTATCTTGTGGATCATCACGACCGCACGTTCTATGGACACCCAGAAATGCGATGTCGGAGAATTTATGGTTGCAGTAAGAATGTCAGAAAGGTTGAACTCCCCTTTCTGAAGCGACAACTGTTCACGGAACGCACGCATAAGGTCTCTGTCCCTGTCGTCCTTGAAACACGCAATGCTACCTTTCTGTCTCATACCCTATCAAAATTAAAAATTACTCAGTTAATAAAAAAGACTGATAGCCAACACGATAGGAGTAACTTTGGGTAAGTAAGAATATAAACAAAGCAAATCAATATGGAAGACCCTAAGAATGAACAGGTTAAAAGCAAGCGAGACTCCTTTCTCGAACGTTTGAAGGGGAAATACCCCGACAAGGAATTCACTGACGATGAGGAGATTTACGGAGCTATCAACGATGATTACGACAATTACGACAACGAGTTGAAGCGGCTGAAGGATGACGAAAGCAAAATAATGGAGATGTTTTCGGCAGACCCACGCACGGCAACGTTGTTTCAGACGGCAGCCGCAAAAGGCGATGTCATCACAAAGTTCGTGTCGTTGTTCGGCCCGGAGATTGCCGATGCCTATGAAGACCCCGAGAAGATGGAGGAAATCTCCAAAGCGGGGCAGGAGTATCTTGACCGCATAGCGCAGAGCAGAGACCTTGAAGAGCAGTACAACAAGAACATTCAGAAGTCGGTGGAAGACATCGAGCAACTGAAGAATGAGAAAGGCTATACTGACGAGCAGGTTGATGAAGGGATGAAGAAAATCTGCCAAATCGCCTATGATGCCATTGTAGGCAAGTTCTCCAAAGAAGCACTCGACTTCGCCTTTAAGGGATTGTCACACGATGAGGATGTAGAGACGGCGGCGCAGGAAGCGGAAGTAAGAGGACGCAACGCCAATATCGAGGAGAAACTGAGAAAGCGCAGCAAGGGTGACGGAATCCCAGCCGCACCAAGCGGACGCGCAGGTTCAGCGCAGACCACACCGAAGCGCAGTCTTGGAGCCCTTGACTCCGCAAGTGAAGCCTCTTCCATTTGGGAGAGAGGAGGATTTAAAAGAAACAAGACAAATCAATATTAACAAAATTAGAAAACAATGAAGAAAGAATTTTTGAAAAAGAACTTGTGGCGAATGCTTTTGGGTATTTTGGCAATGGTGTTCGGCGCAACGGACGCCGTCGTAATGGCGGCAGCGGCAGGCCTTCCTGACGCAGGAAAGACCAATTCGGGCAACCCCGACAGCAACGACGGCATCGCGACCGAGACGCAAGGACGTGAGGACGGTGATCCGGAGATGTACACCAAGGACATCGATTCAAAGATCGTCAAAATCCGTCCGATGGCTACGCCTATCGACCAAATCAGCCGATACGGCAAGTTCTTGAAGACCGACTCAATGATCGTCAAGTACTATTCTCTCGGCACACGACCCATCAAGACAACGTTGTCGGAGAATGTAATCAAGATGGAGAATGGTGCCACATCTATGACAATCAAGGTGTCAGACCCTACAATGTTCACACTCGACGACACAATCCGAGTAGTCGGAGCGAAGGCGGTTTCTCGCCCGGACGGAACTAAATACAACGATGAAGACCCGTTGGAGAAAGATGACCCAATGCGTCCCGACTTGATTCTGTGTGTGTGCGGCAGAGACCAGAACAACGGTTATCCAGTTGTCTATGCAGTCAACGGTGACTTGAACGACAAGAAAGAGCCGATTCTCATTCCTGCGCTTAACAAGGATGAAGTGACACTCATCCGTATGGGCAAGGCTTGTGCGGAGCTTGACGTTCAGACAGGACGTTTCAACAACCTTCCTACAAGCGAGGAACAGTATTGTCAGAACTTTATGATTCAAGTGGAGCAGTCGACATTTGACAAGATTGCGTCAAAAGAGGTTGATTGGAACTTCTCCGACATCGAGGAGGACGGCATCTATGATATGCGCCTTGCACAGGAGAACACATATCTCTTCGGAGCGAAAGCACGTATCAAGCACATCACAAAGGACAATATGGACACTTGGTTCACAGGCGGTATTTGGTATATGGCAGGTAAGGACATCGAGGTCGGAGCATACAATGAGACACGCAAATGTGTGGAAATCAGCGATGACAACCTTGTCGAGATTTCAAAGGACTTGTTTGTGGGCACGGGCATCGGCAACAAACGCAAGGTCATCCTCTGTGGCTCCGATATGCTTGAGGCATTCTCTAAAATCAAGTCGGAGAAATTCCGCTTGAAAGAGAACGTAGAATCTTGGAACCTTAAATTCAAGTCTTGGTCTACCGACTTCGGAGAACTTCTCGTCATCCATCACGAGCTGTTCGATATGAACGGAATGAGCGACTGCGGCTTTGCTCTCGATCCCGAGTATCTCACGAAGAAGACCCACATCTCTTGGCAGCGCAACGTGCTTGACTTGAAGAAGGCAGGCATCCGCAACACTGACGCAGTAGTGATCCAGGAGGTCGCTTGTCTGTATCTGCGTTATGCTAAGGCACACGCACGAATGAAACTTGCGGCAAAGGCAGGAGCGTAACTGAAACATAGTACTAACAGATAAAGGGGTGTCCAACCGATACCCCTTTTTAAAAATCATAACGATATGCAGAAAACATATAAGTCCAAGTCGTTTCTCAGCATCTCAGTGGCTGTGGGAAGAATGACTTGCCAAGACACCCAAGACAGTAACAAGTCTGTGACAAAGGACGTTTTCAAACACATCACCTTTGAACCGGACACCACGGGCTATGCTTACTACAGCACCGCTGACGAGACAGAGCAGAAGGCTATCGAGGCACACCCTTTGTTCAACAAGATGTTTGTTTTGAAGGATGCCCCGGCATCTGTGGTGGCAAAGAAGGCTGCCGCAGTCCCTGTGGAGAAGAAAGAGGTAGAGGTGACGAGTGCGGCTGACGCAAAGCAGTATCTTGTAGACACGTTCGGCATCAGCAGAACGAAGATACAGTCGACGGCAGACATCAAGAAATACGCAGAACAGAACGGAGTAGTGTTTGTAGGTATCTGATATGCGGTACGACTTGAAACAGATAGAGAAGGATGTGCGCCTTGTCCTTGACAGGAACAAGGCAGCGGACAGCCTCCTTGACGAGGAGACCACCACGCTTACGCTCAACGACATCATTGACGGGCGGATAGAACTTGCCGCACGCACCGTGCTGCTCAACGCTCCGCTGCATCTCATCGGAGAGGGGAAAGAATTGCCTGTGGACGTGAATTGGGAATCACAACCCGGCTATGGTATGGGATTCATTATGCTACCGTCCGACTATCTGCGTCTTGTCACGTTTCAGATGACAGACTGGGAACGTCCGGTCACCGAACCGATAACAGAAGAAAACCCATTGTATGCAAGACAACGCAGCCGCTATCCGGGTGTCAGAGGATGTCCGCAGCGGCCTGTCGTTGCCATTGCTTCTTACCCTTCCGGTATGGCGTTGGAGTTTTTCTCCTGCCGAGGAGGAGAGAAGGTGGCGGTGCGGAGGGCAAGATATATTCCGATTCCGAGAATTGAAGTGGGAGAAGACAACGAGAAGACGATAGACCTTCCGCCCAAATGCTATGACGGCATTGTCTTCACCACGGCAGCGATGGCATGCGCTGTACTGAAGGATGACTTGGCGGCAGTAATAAGTGAAACGGCAAATCAATTATTGAAATGACAACAGACGTACATAATTTAGGAAATTTCGCATCACTGGCAGCCGCTTGGGAGAGATACCCAAATGGGGCGATGGTCGGAGACTACATATTCATTGCCGGGGTGAGGTATGACTGGGACAAATATGAGAAACAATGGCTGACACCAGTGGCGGTAACGGATATGAACATATCAGTGTTCGATGTCTCCACCTACGACTTTGAAGCAAATGATTGGCGGCACGCCTTGCCTAATGGAGAATACACTGTTGTCTCCAATACACAAGCGGTCGGCAAGCTGTTGAAGTATGACGACGGCTTCGTGCTTGAAGGTTTTGTCACATTGACGGAAGCGGGGGCGGACAAAGTGTTCTCTCCTGTCGTTGATGGCGGCAAGCCAAAGGCGGACGCAAAAATATTGTCGGGCAACCAATCGTATCACAAGTATGTGTATGTGGATTCTAAAGGGGTGTACAATGTAAGCGACGCCACGGAGAGAGGTCAGATAGGCGACATTCAACACCATCTTGACGACTTGCAACAATATGTGGACGACAATTTGAACTCGTTGGACAAGGCCGTTTCCGCTATAAAGAAGGATGTCGGCACAACGGAGGACGAGGCGGACAAGGAAGGCAGTCTGCACGCACAGATAAATTATTTGAAGCAGAACGGAGGAAGTTGTGACTGCGAAGAGATTCTTAAATACGACAAGGCTCTTGTGACAGCACTCACCCCTGACTCCACATCTGAGGAGATAAGTCTCGCTTTCGTCCCCATAGGAGCGAAAGACAAGACAACACCTGTGCTTCCGAAGGTAAACGACCTGTTGGTGACCAAGGGTAATGTGAAGGAAATGGCTCAGTTTGTCAACGTCACCGACTATCTCACTCCAAAAGGCACACACCGATACACACTGATTTATCAAGACGGCTCCATTCTTCACACCATACAGATGCTCGGCTTTACAAGTGTACATTCCGTGGGTCAGAACGACCTTGCGGATTTCTCAGAAGTTGAATTGGTTCCAAAGACCATATAATCATTAAATTTATTTTTTATGGCAGAAAAAAAATTACAAGTAGACAGCCCGGTGAAAGTAATCACATCGGGCACCAAACCGACCATTGAGAACTTACCGAAAGGGAGCATCGCAGTCGGCAGAGTAAACAACCGTCTTGCCGCTGTTGCCGCTCTCGGTGATCCAAGCGAAGAGACAGAGGCGGAAATCCAAGACCTTTTGCAGTACGATACTGTGGAAGGAGAGAATGCGACAGTCACCGACTTGGGTGGCATCAAAGCTGGAACAAAAGCGAGCGATTTAAAAGGCAAACCCCTAAGTGAAGTACTTGACGCTTTGTTGTTCCCGGTTGTAAACCCAACGTTTGTGGCACCGACAGCGACATTGACCCTTGATTCTTCAGTGGCAAGGACACAAGAGGTTGGGGCGGTGGCTCCGACAGCGGACAAGTTTACACACTCTTTTAACAAGGGTTCTATCAACATCGCCGGCAAAAAGGTGAATGATAGAGCAGGTGCGGAAACGGCATTCGCATTGTCTTGCAACCAAGGCTCAATCCCTACTAAGTTTGACTCAGCAAAAGCATACACATATAAAGGGAGCGTTAGTCATGCACAAGGCCCACAACCTAAAGACTCGAAAGGCAACAATGCTGGAAGTCCACTTGCAGCAGGTACGGTGGCAACCACAGAGGTTGTAGTGAACGCAGTATACCCTTACTTCGCAAACACGAAAAGTGCGGCAGAATTGACAAAGCAACCATTGACCACGATCAACTACATCGAGGTTTCTTGCGTAAGCGAAAATTCTCAAAACCGACACGCTTTCGCTTTGCCTGCGACATACAATGTGACCAAGATTGAGTACTTCGATACTGTCGCAAACAAATACAATCCGATGGCAACGTCCGATTTCACAGGGGTGGTATACTCCCAGACCGTACAGGGCAATTCAGTGCAGTACAAGAAATACTCTCGCAACACGCAAGGTTTGTCTGCGGCAACAAAATTCAGAATAACATTCACTAAAGCATAGGAGGTAGTAAATTATGGCAAGAATAAAAGGACAAGCGAATTATGCCTCTAACTTTGAGGTGCTGAAACAAGCACCGCTTGATTCGAGAACGGTAGTATCGGACGCAGGCGACTTGACGAAAATTGCAACGTGGCAGGACGCAGACGGCAATGTTTGGCTGTATGATGGTTTGATTGTAGTAGTGCCGAATGCGGACAATGCAAATGCCCCAGAAGTTTATGTTCTTAAAGACAAGGACAACTATGGACGCCCTGACGCTTGGTTGAAGCTCGGTGCGGACAATGCGTCTACTGTGGCTGCCATTCAAGAGACATTGAAGAAAAAAGCCAACCTTGTTAACGGCAAAGTGTCGGCAAACGAACTTCCTATTGCAACTTCGTTAGGAAATCCTAATAATGGTACAATTCCAACAACATTTGCAGTTAGCAAGGCTATTAATGATAAGATTGTAGGTCTGCTTAATTGGCAAGGGGTTAAGGACACTACTGATGAAATCAAGGACATTGCACTTGCTAAAAAAGGTGATGTATGGCATTCAAACGAAGATGGTTCGGAATGGGTATGTACTGAAGATATATCTACAGCTGACCATTCTGTGTGGGAAGAGTTGGGAACTTCTATTGATTTGAGTGGATACTACACCAAAACGGAGGTTGACAAGAAGGTCAAACCTCTTGCCGACAGCATAGGCACTGATAGCGATGTCGCTTCTGCTAATGGTTCTGTGTATGCACGAATCAAGAAGAACGCGACCGACATCTCAACTAATACAGCAAATATAAATGCTACTAAAGAAAAAGTCAGTGGTCTTGACACTAAGGTAACAGCTAACACCGAGGCAATTGCAACTAAAGCAAGTAATTCTGATTTAGCGGCATTGCAAAGCAAAGTTGAGCTTAAAGCAAACCAAAGCGATATTCCGACCGCTGTGCAACTCGTTGTGAAAACTATTTAAATATTTAACCATCGGGGATGGAATCTCCATCCCCTTTATATTTATAACTATGGCAGAAGTAACGATTAAACTTGATAGTCCAATAATAACAACCGATAAATCAATATCGGAGATAACAACCGATGGTCTGGCTAATACTGGCGAGATTGCATTGGCGACTGATGGTATTGTAGGTAATGTAAATGGAGAATTGCGTAAATATCCGAATCCTATAAAGACGTTCTATGTTGAAAAGTTTGTCACAAATGGTGCGGCAAAATGGGGATTTGAGCCGAAAGATGTTAAAACGAATGACGTTGTAATGATAAAAACCGCAACAGAGAATCTAATGTTTACCGTTGCGGAGGCGACTAATACAAAAGCCACATTGTGTGCATTCACAAAAAACGGGGGTACGAGAATAGTTGAAGGTCAAAAATTAGGGGGTGTGCTTATTGGCTTTTCGCACGAACGTGTCGCTGATTATTACTCAGGCAAAACATATGAATACTCTCTTTCAGAAGATTTGTCACTGACAGGCGTAACTCCATTTACAGAAATAAACAATGCTAAACAATGTGTCCCATCATATTACATAGCAGTTAAGAACGGTAAGAATTATCTTAAGTTGAAATATGGCAATGACAGCCTATTACCAATTGGCGCAAGTTATGATGGAGCTTATGGTTGTGTGTTCTATTTTATTATAAACCACAAGGGACAACAGAAGTTGGTTGTATTCCAAGTCACTGAACGCTCATCAGACGACCAAATAATCACGTCTTTGTCTTTTGTAGACTTGGTAAGAATTGAGGCATTAGATAACGGAGATGCATCCGCATCATTTGTGGCGGGTCGCAACCTTAAAGTTAATGGTTGGGAATTTTATTGGAAAGACGTATGGGAAGAATCAGAACCATCGGCTATTAAACATATAGAAAGTGCAGGTGTTAATGCTGCTATTAATGAAATAAAAGGAACTGGAGCTGATGTGTCTGCTTTCACGTTTCCGACAACTAAAGATGAATTCATTGCATATCTGAAAACTATTACGTTTGATTTCAGCAATCAACCTAATCAAGTATCCGGTTATGGAAGTGTTACATACGGTATTATGAATAAAAATGCTGGAACAACTACTATAGTGGAAGGTATGCGTAACGCTGTGCCTAATAAAATACACAGGTCACATATAGAAGGTCAATATATGACTTTTCCAGATGTAGAATATGCACTGGATTGCCATGTAGAAGGGCAGGATTGTAATATTGTAGGATATGCTTCAATTTGTCATCTTGAGGGCACTGGTTCAGCAGTAGTTCATTCTATGGGAGAGAATGTAGGATTCTTCTCCGAAGCAGTAGGATGCCACGTTGAAGGCGGTGGCGGAGTTGCTGGGGGAGCATATTCTCATGTAGAAGGGGCTGGTTGTGCAGCTCTTAATTTTGGAGCACATTGTGAAGGTAGAGGCTACTATAAAAACAGTGTTACCGATTGGAAAAAGCGAACAGCTAAAGACAATGACTATTTAAAAGATTTATGGAAAAAAATCCTATTCGGGAAAACTGACACAAGTGGTTATACTTATAAATTTTCAGCAGCAATTGGACATGCTTCACACGTTGAAGGAATGTCCAATCTTACGCTAACCTGCTCTGCCACATTAGAAGGTCTTGATGAGGGCACAACGGCATCTTTTGTTAATGGAGCAAACCATGCAGAAGGAGCAGGTAATTTAGCTGGCGCCGCAGCTTCTCACGCTGAAGGTATTAGAAATGAAATAGGGGATAATGCCTACGCTTCCCATGCTGAAGGTATTAAAAATATTACCCAAAACAGAGCAGAGCATGCTTCTGGTCAATATAACAAATCAAACAAAGCGACAGATACATTTGGAGATTCAGGCAACACCTTGTTCTCAGTAGGTTGTGGTACATCGGATGCTGATAGAAAGAATGCTTTCGAGGTAATGCAAGATGGAACATGTAAATATTTAGATGTTGCTACAGGAAAACAGATAGATGTTGGTGTTGCAAAAGAATTATCGACGCCATTTAATTTGGCGTTAGGAAGCACAACTAAAAAAGTTGATGGTAAATCGGCTGTTACTTTTACGGCTGAAGAAATTACAGATAAATTCAATGGAGCTTTAATACAGAAATTAACTACGGCAAGTACGGAAGCTGATATAAGAAAAGCATTTACTGATAATGAAACTGTAAAATTTCCAACTCCTGGTAGTGTTATAACCAAACTTAATGGGAATAATAAAGGTATCGTTGTTTCATTAGGTGAACCTGATGCTACGACATTGGGACGAAGCATAGTTGTATATTATGGTGACGGAACTTATACTATTGTTGTAAAAAATGACTTTACTAAAGTATTAGTACCTTGGCGAAAAGACAGTTCTTTAAGAGATATGTACATCTCCGCTGGAGCGAAGTACAACGAGGCAACAGGCTTCTACGAACTGAACGGATTGACGGACATTACCGAGGAGGAAATGAGGGTGATATATGAAAAGACTTGGGGATGGTGGATAGGACTGCCAAACTTAAATGGGTTCGGAGATTCTTCTGCTCGAACAAATATTCCTTGCCCAGATTATAAACGTTCTTATTATCAATCTAACGTTAACTTAAGTTCATCATTTGCAACTACTGGCAACTTAGATAATTTAGAGGTACTTAATTTTATTCCAACACAATACCCGAAGGCTTTTTCTATCAAATTATCAATGAGGTCTATGAATTGGATGTGTCAAGGCAATGCCAAACCTTTGACAATAATGGGTACTTTCGATGTTGGCGGTGTGCCAGACAATAATAGTCTTAATATTGGGGGCAATATTAAAACAATCAATATTAAGAACCTTTCAAAAAACATTAAATTTTATGGCAGCAAGGTGTTGTCAAAAGAATCAGTTTTGTATATGATACAAAATTCAGCGGCTACATCGGCTATTACTATCAGTCTAAACAAAGCAGTTTATGATGTGATGAAAGATGACGCTGATATTATAGCAGCACTTGCAGAGAAAACAAATATAACCCTTATACAAAATACATAGAATCATGGTTACAAAACAGAACAACGAGATTTTCAGCACGGAAGGAAAGTTTGTGCATATCATAGGTACAGACAACTATTTCAAACGGGGACTTGCTATTGGTTTGTCAGTAGAGCAGTGCGAGGAAGTGGACGAAGTGCCGCAGACCATCAACACCAAAGCCTATGAAGACAAGGTAGACAGCCTTATCCGCAACCGCTACTCGCTCAGCGAGGAACTCGGCATACTGCGACAGAAAGACACGAAGAAAGCGGAATATGACGCTTATTTCGCCTACTGCGAGCAGTGCAAGGCGGAAGCGAGGGAGTGGTTGAAGGAACATCCTAACGGCGATTTGCCGCCATTGCCGCAAGTGGAAGAAGTGACGGACTATCTTTCGGAAACAACTGACGATGTTGTGGGATTTGGGCAATAAAAAAAGGCAGCAAAGGCGAAGCCGACACTGCCTATTATAGTTTCGCAAGGGCGAAGCCGACACTGCCTATTATAGTTTCGCAAGGGCGAAGCCGACACTGCCTA